>VOFH01000951.1_pt1:0-80000 | contig 580000 bp, 585 predicted proteins | sample 5384091 | NCBI WGS metagenome assembly VOFH01 (sample SAMN12384727, study PRJNA508395) | human gut metagenome | isolation source: healthy gut G | host: Homo sapiens
ATATCATCGCAGTCCATGTTATCCAGAAGCGCAGGCATTGCACTGTCCTTCACCTGAAAGACCATTTCTGACCAGGAAGCGCCTCCGCAAGCCTCCAGGACGGCATCCAACCGCTCCTGCGTGGCGGGGAGATCCAGAGGTGCCAGGTGTTCCGGCTGTTCATCGGAGCGGAAGGGATACCCGCCGACCATCAGGCGGATGCCATATTCGGGTTCGGTAGGGAGCAAGACCAGACTGTCATATACCTGCTTCAGCTCGGTGTGCTGTATGACATAACCGTTGCTTGCGAAAACGCCGCCTTCCTCCACTCTGGCCTTTCTCCCAAGCATCTCAAAATCAAGATACTCGAAGATGGAATCCGGAACTTTTTCCAGGGCAGGGATGAAATCGTTCTCCGCATAGAACCTGCCGAGCTGCTCATCCGTCGTAGCGTTGACCACATGGCAGCAATCTGCGCTGTAGGCCAGGTCGATCATGGTGGCAACGCTGATCGGGCCGTATTTTTTGGCCGCCTCCATGTTGAACAGCCCTTCGAAGGCAGTCCTTTCTCTGCCATTCATCTTACCCAGGCAGGTTGCCAGCGCATTGAGCTGATAGAGGTCGCATTTGTGGGCCAGATGGGCATGGAGGAACTGGAAGCCGCTGCGTTCAATAAATTCCCATCTCGGCTTGTCGCCCAAGGACATCTGGAGCTTGTCCAGCGCATCCTGGAGGCCATAGTAGCTGGCCGGAAGTGCCAGCTCACACCAGCGATCCGGTTTTCCGCTGAACAGCTCCACACGGAACACTTCATTCAAGGGTCATCCCTCCCATCTGGGGACGGTAGTCTTCCTCATACTTGGCGGGATCAGCACCAGGGACATCCCAGCCGCACATGCTGCCCACCTCCATGGCCTGGCGCTGCCACATATTGACGCCGAGCCGCTCATTCAGCTGATCAGCCAGCTCCACATTCTGTTCCTTGTCGCCGGTGTCCCAATCGGAGGGGTAGTAGCCGGTCTCGCCCCGGCGGATGCAGATAAGGTCGCCGGTGGACTTGAGGGTGGAGAAGCACATCTCAGGCAGTCCCTCCGCCACTCTGGGAGCAAAGCGTTCCCCCTCGGTCTGGATGTCCCAATCATCCTCCATGCTCCACAGATGGACATACAGTTCATCGTCACCGGCGCAGATTTCCCTCTGCTCAAAGCCCTCGCCCCAGCCGTCCGATGCCTGCCCGGAGACATACTCTTTCAGGGTGTTCAGCTCCTCCGGGGTGAGGGTGCCAACCACGCGGCACTCGGCAACGCCCCAGAGCTGGCCGTTCCGATCCTCGACGGTGAACACGGCGGATCTGACCTTCTGGTTGACGCTGTCATCCTTGCCATACCAGTGCATGATGCCGCTCTCGGATTCTTCCGGCATCCGGTTGTTAATCAGGGCGCTGAGGATCTCGCCCTCATAGGCACGAAGCGAGCTGCCGTCCAACTGAGTACAGTCATCCTCCATCTCTCCGTACTCGTTGCGGGTGTAGAGATCTGCGGTCAGGGGCATATACAGCTTCAGCGTGGTGGGCTCAGGCGGCAGCACTGAGAAGCTGTCCTCTCCGATAGTCAGCGCCAGGGTTCTGCCATTGTCCCACTTCATGTGGAACTGCCCGGCATCGTCGATGTAGTCCAGAGTCCCCGTGCTGCCCGGCTCCAGCGGGGCATAGGGATCTTTCATTTCTCTGAGCTTGATCCTCGAACCTGCGGGAAACTGTTCCCGAAGGAAGCTCAGCCATTCTTTGGGTACCGACATTTACATTCCTCCCATCTTCATATCCTGGCCGGGATTGGTTTCATAGTCCGCAAGAGAATGCGGATTTTCTTCACCATAAAGGTCGAAGAGGATGTCATCCACCTGTTTGCGGACAGCCGGGTCATCCGTCAGCGTCTCATAGCGGAAGCCCGTGACCGGATGCTGAGGCAGTTCCTCCTGGATGCACCGGAGATATTCCTGCGCGTCGGTGTAGTTCATCCGGCTGCCATCGGCGAAGGTCACCCGTCCCACCGGTTTGCCTTGGGCCATCTGCTGCTGGCGCAGATCGTAGCAGTAGAGGTAGCCCTGATAATCCCCAGGAGAGGGGGTGCAGCGGAGGCAGTAGCGATAATGCTCGGTTTCCACGATATAACCAAAGCACCGGCCATCCTCCGTGATCCCGCCACCGTTCCGATAGCAGTAGGATCTCATCGACGGCAGATCCTTGAGCGGGCCAACTGCCCGGGGGGCATCCACGACCTCCTGAAGCTCACCTTTGAATTCGTCGGTGTTGAACCGGTCATCGTTGTGGGGCCACCATGTGTGGTAGAATCCTTTTCCGGAAGATCCGAAATCTATCCGGACATGGCCGACCGTGCCCAGCACCGTATCCTCGGCCTCGTCCAGTTGGGAATAGAAAAGGCCCGCCTCCTCACGGGAAGCGGGCCGCAGCGCAAAGGGATATTCTGTTTTTATTTGCGTTTGCCGCTTCATGCAATTCACCTCCATCATTTTTGCAAACACAACCAATACCACAATGAAAGCGGAAAGTCTATCAGAATTTTTACCTGGGTACTCAGGTCATTTGCATATCAAATCCCGGCTCCGGGGACTCCGTGATCTGTTCCAGGTGCCGCGGGTCTACGATGACCTCACTTTCGTTCCTGCCGGTGAACAGGGCCAGGATGTGTTCCTTCCGAATCTGCGCCTCATACACCGTTCCATCTTCACCGAAGCGGTGGGCGAACCAGTCTGCCGTTTTCCAATCCAGTGTCCAGGACAGCGCCCTGATATTTTTGGCGTTGTAGGGTGTAACGCCCCGATAGACCGTCACCGTATCTTCCAGCGCCTGGTGTGCGGTTCGCTCCTCCTCATCCATCAGGGACTCCGGCGGGGCGGAGCGAAACATGGCCACCAGTTCTTGTTTGCTCACATTGCAGTCCTGATTGGGGCATTCCTCCTGGGTCCAGGCGGTGGATAAGAGCCGCCCCAGATCCTTCCCTGAGAGAGCGGGAGCGGCAAACTTGAGAAAGGTCAGATAATAGGGCGGGTTGAGCAGTACGAAGATTTGATGTACATTTTCTGCGCTGTCGATCTGCTCCCCGACCTTTCTGCGCCACCTTGTACAGTCATCCGAATTGCTGATCAGGTCAACCATGGAGAGGCTCCCATCTTCATCCCGAAGCGCGGAGATCCCGGAGTTCGTGAAGGGGTGGCTGACGATTGCGGGGGAGAAGGCGGTCTTCTGGATCTGCACATCGAGGAGAGTATGCGCCACCAGCTTCACTCGGAGCAGATCGGTTTCACGGGGCATCAGGAGAGACCTCCCATCTCCATCGCCTGCGTTTCCTCAGCGAAGGGGCTGCTGCATCGGCGGATCAGGCCGAACTCGGTTCGCCGGACTCCTTCCTCTGCCATAGTGTCCTCACCCAGCTTCTCAAAATCCATATACCCGTCGATGGTATCGATCAGCTCGTCATCAGCGCCAATGCGCCGAAGGACGGTTTGGCCATATTCATAGGTGTCCTCCGTGATACGCTCATAGTCGTCCAGATTCATGGCATATCGAAGAGCATCCTGCATGGTTTCCGGCCGCTCCACAGAAAGAACCGACAGGTATTTCATCAGCTCGCCGTCTTCAAGCTGCATCCCCTCGATGGCCCAAGCCAATTCGTTTGCATCTTCCACGCATACTCCCGTGGTGGGAATATACTCGTTTAAATTGGGAACAGCAAAAGAAGCCTTGGTAATTGTGGCCTCTGCAAAACAATCGATCCCCATCAACTTTTTTACTCGCTCCAATTCCTCCTTCAATGCCGGAAGCGATACACTCGCCTGCGCTTGGGAGGAGGAGAGGTCAAGCCGGATCTTTGCCGACTTCTCTCTGACGGGTTCGGCATCCTGCTTGAGAAGCACATAGCCAGCATGGGTGTACGCACCACCATGCTCGGCATAGTACTCCGCACCGATTTTCGCGAAGTCCAGATAGGGCCAGGCTGCTTCGGGGAATCTGGGATCGCCCTGAATCTGACCGGCAACAGCGACATAACGGCCAAGCGTCACATCCGAATTGACATTAGGGATGAGAATGTAGTCCGATACCTGTTCCGCCACACGGATCATATCGTTCAGATCATTGATGCTGTTGCCATCCAAGGCACCGGCATAGATGCTCCGTTCACGGGAGTCCATTTGAGCAATGATGCTTGCGAGCTGATTCAGTTGTGCGAGCTGCGTTCTGGAGTCAGGATCAAATCCGCTGAGGTATGACGGCAGATTGGCGATCACACTTTTGATCTCAACGATCCTTGTTTTTCCTTCTCTGCTGGCCTCATCGAGCTGGCAGGAGGCTTCAGCAATGGCGCTCTGAGATGCGGGAAACCGGAGCGGGACAATGACAGAACTCCCACTTCGTTTCATGAAGAGTTGGATCATGTCATCCCTCCCATATGAAAGTCCTGCTCCCGCTGATAGGACTCTGCCGGGGCGTCTGCCATCAGTTCCTCCAGACTTACTGTACCGACATAGGCGATGTAGCCGCGGTCGGTAAACACGCCCGACTGATAGTCCATGTGCTGCAGGCCATACCGCTCATAGTCATAAAACTCGTCCAGATTGGGGTCATACTCAAAATGACCGGATTTCTGGATCATGTATTTCCCATATTCCTCGGGGGTGTGGGTGCCGGGGGCGAATTCAAACAGATCCAGGTTTTCCGCCAAGCGGCGGATCTGACTGGCGCATTCCGGTTTAGCCATACTTACTGCCGCTCCCAGCTTTTTGCGGTCGTCACACGAGAGTTTATCTGCGACCAGCGCCAGCTCATTGAGCTCGTAGATGTTGTCGCACCGGAAATCCAGTGCTACATCCACTTCCTCCGGGAATGAACTGTCTGCCATAAAGAGGCGCATATCCTTTGGGTCAGCAATGCCGGAACGCTGCATGGCGCGCTCAATTTGTCCTTTTGAGGCAGGGAGATAGATCCAGGTCACATTCCTGCTGTTCTCCGGCTCCCACCGGGAGGATATCCCGACAGCAGTCATATCGGCCTCATAGTGATAGCAGGGCAGGTGCTTCCCATCATAGAGCTGTGAAAGCTGCATGCCGTTGTCATAGACCACTCCGTAGCGGGTGATGGTCCCCTCATTGTCCTCAATCAACAGGACAGCGGTTTCCACTCCGTCCAGCTGTTCCAGTTCTTCCATGCTGGCACAGCCGCCATGGATGTTCATGTAGTGATCACGGCCAACCTCTTTCAAATTCGTGAAGTCCGTGATCACCGTTGCCTGCTGACAGCAAAAGGTCAGGTTGATAAGATCCTTCATGCTGGTGAGATGCAGTTTTTCAGCCATCGCCTGAAATTGCGAAAACTCGCCCACAGTAAAGCTGTCCAGCCGCCGGGCCAGGTAGTCCAGCTCGTCCAGATTGACCTTGGTGCTCACCAGCCGATTCAGCACGGGCCATGCGCTGTCGAGGGAGTCCACCCGACAGTCAGCTTCAGAGGCATCACCGATTTCCAGCGCCTCCAACAGCGCAACACAGCGGTCATACTGTTCCCTGGGGATTGGGAGCGGGATCGTCGCAACACCGTATTCCGGATGGTTAGCATTGCTCAGAACGGCTTCCATCATCATTTAGCATCACCTTCTTTCTTTCAAAATTCAAAATCACATCTCCGTATTTGGCCAGAAGCAGAGCGCAGACAATCAGGTGGAACGCCTCATCTGTGACCAATTCGGGGGATGTGAGATCGGCAAGGGTGATATTGCGGCTGCCGGTGGAGATGGCTTTGGCTGCTTGGTAAACACTGTACAGCTCCGGTTGGATGCCGGCGAGCTGGACAGATTGGAAGTCAAACCCGCTGGCATCAAACTTCCAGATCATCCTGCGCCAGATGTCCCCATACGCTGTGAGAAGAAACAGTGCGGCCAGGTTGCGGTTCGGCATTCGAAAACAGCGCTCACGCCAGTGCTGCCAGCGCTCCCGATGACTCTCATTCAGGAAAAAGCTGATGGAGCTGCAATTGAAATTCTGCTCCAAGCGGGCCCGAAGCCGCGCGTCCGCTTCCGGGAAAAAGCAATCCCTGACGAACTCGTTGAGATCCAGCGCACCGGACATGATCCGTTCATCCAGGCAGATGCACAGTTTCAGCGGGCATGGCTGCTTACGTCTGAAGTTCATACAGTATTGGCACTCCGTGTCCTCGTTGGAATATTGGAAACCGGGGGAATACCGGCCGTGACCTCTGGGTTTGAAATTGGGCGGGGTCATCATCTGCCGTTCCAGATGGAACAGCGGTGTATCCTGCATGAAATAGTGTGTCATAAGGTCAAGCTCATCCCTTCCTTCTCGATTTCATGATCGTCTTCTCTGAGATCGACATTCTCATTCGTTTCGCGTTCCTGGCCAGGGGCAAGATGTTCGCCTGGATAAAGCTCCATTTCGTACAGCACGCTGCCATCACCGCTTCTGCGGTCAAGAACCTTGATGGTCGTGCCCTCAAATAAATAGTTGGATGCCTTTTCGAAATCAGAGCGGAATCCCTTCCCGTAATTACAGGTCGAATACTGGTGAGTCGGCTGGCCCTTGACCACGGAATAGTAAGCATTGGTCTGAACCTCAGTCACCACCCGTACAAGCCCGACCAGGGCAGGGTGTTTGCTATGGCTGGTTGCCACCAACTCTGTTCCAGGGTGGATACAGCGTTTCAGCTCAGCCAGGTTTTTGATGTGAAGAGGCGTGTTTTGCTCGTTCTTTTGTTCCAATCTTCAATCCTCCTGTCCGGTTTGAGGCAATAAAAAAGCGCCGGAGTCTTATTTCTAAAACTCCGGCGCCTGAATATTACATGATCGGTTCTTGGCTGTATGGTTCCATGGGGTGCTGCTCCTGCTCTCTTATGCGTTCCAGGGCATCGGGAGCCGCAATGGCAATCTGTTCCTGAACACTCCGGATGCACTTTTCCTGCTCGGCAGTCAAGTCAAAACCAGCATCCAAGGTGTCAGAGCAGCACCGGTAGATTTCAACAAGCTGCTCCTGATTGAAAATTTGCTGTTTGGAAATGAGACCGGCGCGGATGGCGAAGTCCTGCTTGGCACCTACATAGTTTTCCTGAAAGTAATTGCCCTGGTTGAGACCTGTGTGGTCGAAGCTCCAATCCCATGTGACGAATTGGACGCCAAGCCGAGTGGGATGGGCAGCCAGCACGGCTCCATTGAAGTCAGCCAGCAGGCGGTAGTCATCGGTCAGGCTTTGGGCTTGTAGGGGCGGAGCCTGTTCCAGCAGCGTCATGTACTCCCGCACGGTGCAGGCCAGATCGGTGGCTCGCTCACAGGCTCGTTTCCGTTCCGGCGTCGCTACATCCTCCTGCCAGTAGCGAACGCCTCCGTCCGCCGTGATCCGGCAGAGCGGGAGACCGCCCCACTCCACCGGAAGCAATTCATCCTGCTCCGGTTGGGGGCTGAAACCCTCACGGTGAAGAGCGTTGCGAAGCTCCTGAAAAAACTGTTCCTGACTCATATTATTCCTCCTGTGTGTAACGCTCTTTGCTCTCATTTTGATTCTTCTTGAAACAAAAAAAGCCGTCATCTCCAAAGAGTGACGGCCAAGGCGATAAAAATAAAGTGGTTTGTACTGCAATTTGGTACAAACCACTTTGTTCACAAAAATTTAACAAAATATATTCTGGTGTCGATAGGGAAACACAGAAAAAAGAGGGGGAAATCAGGGAAAAAACGCCCGGAATTTAGTTCAAGTCCTCACCGTACAGAGAGAAGGCGGGGAGATATCTTTTTTTCGTGCAGTCAAAAATGGACGCGAAAAAACCCCGAAACCGTTGCGGCTTCGGGGTTTTCCGGTGCGACATCTTTTTTGGTCGCACAATGTGGTTGCGGAGACAGGATTTGAACCTGCGACCTCCGGGTTATGAGCCCGACGAGCTACCGAACTGCTCCACTCCGCGATATACAATTGACCCCTCAAGGCTTATATACTATAACATATAAGCCCCGAGATGTCAAGTGCTTTTTTAGCGCTCGGAGGTGGAATATTCTTCCTCTTCGGCGTCGTCGAGCGTTTGTGCTGCGGCGGCACGGCTGTTTCTGATCTTGAGCTCGGCAAGAATCTCCGTCAGCAGCTCCTCAGTCGTGGGCTCAGCAGGGGCTTCCGGCTCGGGCTCGGCTTCGTCCGCCTTTTTGCGGTTGAAGCGGTTGATGATCTTCACCATCCAGAACACGACGAACGAAATGCACAGGAAATTGATGATCGCCATGATCAGATCGCCGATTGGGAACACGCCGACGGTCACGCCGGAGAAGTCCAGCCCGCCGATGATGAGCGAGATGAGCGGGTTGATGATATCGTTGACGAGCGCGGTGACGATGGCCGTGAACGCGCCGCCGACAACGACGCCGACTGCCAGGTCAATGACGTTGCCGCGCGAGATAAATGTCTTGAATTCATCGAGCCAACCGGGCTTTTTCATGATGCTGCCTCCATTTTTCTATTATCTCTATGCTGCTGCGCGCTGCGCATCCTCAGTGCTTCGGCACAAGGACTTCCTTACCGCCCATGTAGGGGCGCAGCACCTCGGGGATGACGACGCTGCCGTCGGGCTGGAGATTATTCTCAAGGAACGCGATGAGCATACGCGGCGGGGCGACGCAGGTGTTGTTGAGCGTGTGGGCGAGGTAATTCTTGCCGTCCTTGCCCTTGATGCGGATGTGCAGACGGCGCGCCTGCGCGTCGCCGAGATTCGAGCAGGAGCAGACCTCAAAATACTTCTGCTGGCGCGGGCTCCAGGCCTCAATGTCGCAGGACTTGACCTTCAGGTCGGCGAGGTCACCGGAGCAGCACTCGAGCTGGCGTACCGGGATGTCCAGGCTGCGGAAGAGCTCAACGGAGTAGCGCCAGAGCTTCTCGTACCAGTCCATGCTCTCCTCCGGGCGGCAGACGACGATCATCTCCTGCTTTTCAAACTGATGGATGCGGTACACGCCGCGCTCCTCGATGCCGTGCGCGCCTTTCTCCTTGCGGAAGCAGGGCGAATAGGACGTCATCGTCTGCGGGAGCTGATCCTCGGTGAGGATCTGGTCGATGTAGCGGCCGATCATGGAGTGCTCGCTCGTGCCGATCAGATAGAGATCCTCGCCCTCGATCTTGTACATCATGGCATCCATGTCCGTCTGGCTCATGACGCCCTCGACCACATTGCCGTGGATCATGAACGGCGGGATGCAGTAGGTAAAGCCCTTGTCGATCATGAAATCGCGCGCGTAGGTCAGCACGGCCTCGTGCAGCCGCGCGATATCGCCCATGAGGTAGTAAAATCCGTTGCCGGAGACGCGGCGCGCGGCGTCGAGATCGATGCCGTCAAAGCGCTCCATGATCTCCGTGTGGTACGGGATCGGGAAATCCGGCACGACGGCGTCGCCAAAGCGCTGCACCTCAACGTTGCAGCTGTCATCCGGGCCGAGCGGCACGCTGGGGTCGATGATCTGCGGGATGGTGAGCATGATCTTGTGGATCTTGGCCTCCAGCTCGGCCTCCTGCTGCTCGAGCTCCGCCAGCCGCGCGGCCTGCGCGGTGACCTGCGCCTTGACGGCCTCGGCCTCGGCGAGCTTGGACGGGTCTTTTTTCGCCTGTCCCATGAGCATGCCGATCTGCTTCGACAGGGTGTTGCGCTCGGCGCGCAGGTTCGATGCCTCGTTGATAGCGGCGCGGTTGGCCTTGTCGAGCTCGATCACCTCGTCGACGAGCGGCAGCTTCGCGTCCTGAAACTTTTTGCGGATGTTCTCCCGAACGAGCTCGGGGTTTTCACGGATGAGTCGAATGTCAATCATGTTGTCTCTGTCTCCTCAATATTCTAATTGGTGTCAGTTTCTGCGGCCGATGCCCTCGAGCGCCTGCAGCAGCGCCTCGCGGTCGTCCGCGTCGTAGTATTCCAGCTCGATGCGCCCGGTCTTGCGTCCCTGCGTCATGCGCACCTTGCGCCCGAGCACCTGCTCGAGATGGCGCGCGCATTCGCCGAGATAATCGACACCGGCGGACTTTTTCGCCGGTTTTTCCTGCGTTTCCTTCAAAAGCTGCGCAGCCAGCGCCTCGGCGCGGCGCACCGAGAGCCCCTTTTCGATGACGGTTTTCGCCGCGGCGAGCTGCACCTGCACATCGCTGAGCGGCAGCAGCGCGCGTGCGTGACCGGCGGAGAGCGTTCCGTCCTCGACGAGCTTTAATACCGGTTCAGATAAAGCCAGCAGCCGTGTCGCGTTGGCGACGGCGGGGCGCGACTTGCCCACGCTCTGCGCCACATCGTCCTGCGTCATGCCGTACACGTCCTGCAGGGCGCGGTAGCCCTTCGCCTCTTCGATGGGGTTTAGGTCCTCGCGCTGCAGGTTTTCGACCAGCGCCATCTCCATGGCGCGCTGCTCATCGGCCGTGAGGATGCGCACCGGCACTTCCTTGAGCCCGGCCATGCGGCTGGCGCGCCAGCGGCGCTCGCCCGCGATGATCTGATAAAAGCCGCTGTCGAGCGGCCGCACCGTGATCGGCTGGATGAGCCCGTAGGTGCGGATGGACTCGGCGAGCATCTCCAGCGCCTCGGGATCAAAGCGCTTGCGCGGCTGGTCGGCGCGCGGCTCGATCTTCTCGATCGGCAGCAGATCCGGCGCCGTCTCCGCGCGCTCGGGCTGCGCGGTCGGATATTCCTCCCCAAACAGTGCCCCGAGCCCCATGCCGAGACCTTTCTTCCCGTCTTTACCCATGTTCCACCTCCGATGCGGCTGCAGCGGCCTCCTGCGCCGCCTTCGCCGCTTTTTCCTCGCGCTTGATGAGCTCCCCCGCCAGATGCAGATACGCCCGCGCACCCTTGGACTCCTTGTCGTAGGCGATGGCGGGTTTGCGGTGGCTCGGCGCCTCGGACAGGCGCACGTTGCGCGGGATCATGGTCTTGTAGACCTTTTTGCCGAAGAATTTGCGCACCTCGTTCACGACCTGATCGGACAGCTTCGTGCGCCCGTCATACATGGTCATGACGATGCCCTGAACGCTCAGCTCCGGATTGAGGCGCTTGTTGCACATTTTGATGCTGCGCATGAGATCGGCGATGCCCTCGAGCGCATAATACTCGCACTGCACCGGGATGAGCACGCTGTCGGCTGCGACGAGCGCATTGATCGTCAGCAGCTCGAGCGACGGCGGACAGTCGATGAGGATGAAGTCATAGTCCGCCTGCACCGGAGCAAGCGCGTTTTTCATGATGTATTCCCGCCGCGTAGAGCCAACGAGCTCGACCGAGCAGCCGGAGAGATTCATATTTGCCGGCAGCACGTCGCCGTATTTCGTGCTGCGGATGCAGTCGGCAGCGGCCGCGCCGTTCATCAGCAGGTCGTAGCAGTTGGGCGTCACGGTCTTGTCCACGCCCATGCCGGAGGTGCTGTTGCCCTGCGGGTCGCAGTCGATGAGGAGCACGCGCCGCCCGCGCTTTTTGAGCGCGCAGGTCAGGTTCACGCACGTCGTCGTCTTGCCGACCCCGCCTTTCTGGTTGGCGACGGCAATGATTTTGCCCATGGTTTGCCTCCCTAAATCGTGTTTGTCGCTATTATACCAGCGCGCGCCGTCGTTTTCAACCGCTTGCGGGCGCTGCGGCAAATTTTTGTGCTGTTTCACGTGAAACAATGTCGAGCGCGGCGGGAAATGTTTCACGTGAAACACGGCTCACGACAGCAGGAGGTCGAGATCCGCCACGGTCAGCCCGTCGTGCAGCGCGAGGTCGATGCCATAGCCGATGAGTTTGGCGGCGTCGCGCACGACGGCGTCAATATCGCGCGGCGTGACGAACATCCGCTCCGCGCGCGGGTCGTCTGTGAGGCTGCCCGCGTCGATGACCGTCGGCAGCCCGATGGCCGCGACCGGCACGCCGAGCGTGGTGCGGTCAAGCCCCGCGCGGTCGTTGCCGACGCCGCTGCCGGGCGTGATGCCGGTGTCGGTGAGCTGGACGGTGCGGCCAAGGCGGTCGGGCTCCGCGCAGGCGAGCGCATCGACCACAATGACGGCATCCGGGCGCAGGCGGTCGGTCATGGCGCGGACGAGCTCGGCCGATTCCATGCCCGTTGTGCCGAGCACGCCGGGTGTCAGCGCCGCCACGGAGCGAAAACGTCCGAACTGCTCGGGCAGCTGTGCGCGCAGGTGGCGCGTGACGAGCACGCTCTGCATGGCGTCCGGCCCGACGGCGTCGGGCGTGATCGCCCGGTTGCCGAGCCCGACGACGAGCACGGACGCCTCCGGCATCAGCGGCAGGGCGGCGCGCAGAAGCTCCGAAAGGGTCTGCGCGGCGTTTTCAAAGGCATCGTCCGCGCGGCGCAGCAGCGGGGTGAGGTCGAGCGTGTCGTACCGCCCGATCGGTTTACATAACGCCTCGGAACCGGCGGCATCGAGCACCTCCACCTGCGTCACGGCAAAGCCGCGGCGCTGCGTCTGCGCGGCGCGCACACCGGGCAGCTGCGCCGCAGCGGCGGCGCTGCGGAGGGCTTCGGCCTCGACGGCGAGGTCAGTACGGGGAAAATTCGGCATGGTTTGCTCCTTTCTGACGCCACATCTTGTGGCACACAGGAAGCGTTGCCACAAATGGATACAATTATAATGAAAATTGAAAAAAAGACTTGCAATTTGAAAGGTTTGATGATATCATCAACACTTGCAGAACATTGCACGGTCATATCCATGACTGAATTTTATAGGAGGAGGTGGCGATTGAGAAATGCCGAACATCAAGTCCGCAATGAAGAGAGACGAGAAGTCCAAGCTGCAGAACATGAAAAACAAGGCTGAGAAATCCGCCCTGAAGACCAACCTGAAGAAGTTTGATGCGGCTGTTGCCGAAGGCAACCGTGACGCAGCCGTCAGTACCTATAAAGTTGCTGTCCAGGCTGTTGACCGCGCGGCCGGCAAGGGTCTGATCCACAAGAACAACGCAGCGCACAAGAAGTCTGCAATGGCTCAGAAAATGAACGAGCTTGGCTGATCACAGAATCTCGGGGGCATGGCAGTACGCCATGCCCTTTTTTGCTATCCCGACAGGAGGCTGACTATGAAAAAACGCATGATGCTGATCATCAACCCCATGGCCGGACGCAGCGGCTACAAAAACGGCTTTGGCGAAGTGATGAACATTCTCGACAGCGGCGGCTATCTGACGACGGTGTACTTCACGCAGGGACGCGGCGACGCGACGCTATTTGCGGCGCAGCACGCGGCGGAGTATGACACCGTGGCCTGCATCGGCGGCGACGGCACGCTCAGCGAGGTCGTGTCCGGTCTGATGCAGGTGCCGAACCCGCCTCCGCTCGGCTACATCCCGATGGGCACGACCAACGACGTGGCCTCGACGCTCGGCCTGCCGAAAAACGTGACCGACGCCGCGCTGCGCATTGTGACCGGTACGCCGACGGCGTTTGACGTCGGCAGCTTCGGCGACAAGAGCTTTTTCACCTACGTGGCGGCCTTCGGCGCGTTCACGGCGGTGAGCTATGAGACGCCGCAAAACGAAAAGCAGGCGCTCGGTCATCTGGCCTACGTGCTCGAGGCGATGAGCCGCCTCAACAGCATCGACCACTACTGCGCGCACGTGGAGTATGACGGCGGCACGGTCGACGGGGACTTCATCTTCGGCGGCGTGTCGAACTCGACCTCCGTGGCCGGCATGGTGCGTCTGCGCAAGGACCTCGTGAGTCTGGGCGACGGTCTGTTTGAGACGCTGCTCATCCGCCGTCCGAAGCAGTTCGGCGACCTGAGCCGCATCATCACGGGCGTGCTCAACCAGTATTACGACAACGAGAACGTCATCCTCGTGCAGTCGAAGAATCTGCGCTTCACGTTCCAGGAGCCCGTGGCGTGGACGCGCGACGGTGAGGCCGGCGGCGTGACGACGGACGTCCGGCTCAGCAACAACCACGCGGCCATCCACATCATTGCCTGACACACGCAAAAGCGGTTGAAAAAACCGCTGCAAATGCGTATAATAAAAGAGTTACCTATATAAAATCCATCGAAAACGAGGCGGAAGATATGAAAAGACAGCACATCGCCGGCATCTACGCAGCGCCGGAGGCCTTCGGCGGCCAGACCCTGACCGTCTGCGGCTGGGCGCGCACGATCCGCGACATGAAGAATTTCGGCTTTATCGAGCTCAACGACGGCAGCTGCTTCAAGAGCCTGCAGGTCGTGCTCGAGCGCTGCAAGCTCGACAATTACGACGACATCGCCCGCCAGAACGTCGGCGCGGCGTTCATCGTGCACGGCGAGCTCGTGCTCACGCCGGACGCCAAGCAGCCGTTCGAGCTCAAGGCCGACAGCATCACGCTCGAGGGCGCGTCCGCGCCGGATTATCCGCTGCAGAAAAAGCGCCACAGCGTGGAATTTCTGCGCACGATCCAGCATCTGCGTCCGCGCACGAACCTCTTCAGCGCGACGTTCCGCGTGCGCAGCGTGGCGGCGCAGGCGGTGCACACGTTCTTCCAGGAGCGCGGCTTCGTCTATGTGCAGACCCCGATCATCACGGGCTCTGACTGCGAGGGCGCGGGCGAGATGTTCCGCGTCACGACGCTCGACCTCGACAACCTGCCGCGCACGGATGACGGCAAGGTCGATTTCAGCAAGGATTTCTTCGGCAAGAGCACGAACCTGACCGTGTCCGGCCAGCTCAACGCCGAGAACTTCGCGCTCGCCTTCGGCGACGTGTACACCTTCGGCCCGACGTTCCGCGCCGAGAACTCCAACACCCAGCGCCACGCTGCCGAGTTCTGGATGATCGAGCCGGAGATGGCGTTCGCCGACCTCGACGACGACCTTGAGTGCATGGAGGCGATGGTGAAGTTCATCATCAACACCGTACTCGAAAAGTGCCCGCAGGAGCTGGAGTTTTTCAACTCCTTCGTGGATAAGGGCCTGCTTGAGCGCCTGCACAACGTCGTGGACAACGACTTCGGCCGCATCACCTATACCGACGCCGTGAAGCTGCTGCAGGAGTCCGGCCACAAGTTCGACTACCCCGTCTCGTGGGGCATCGACCTGCAGACTGAGCACGAGCGCTACCTGACCGAGCAGGTGTTCAACAAGCCCGTGTTCGTCACGGATTACCCGAAGGACATCAAGGCGTTTTACATGCGCATGAACGACGACGGCAAGACCGTCGCCGCGGCGGACTGCCTCGTGCCGGGCATCGGCGAGATCATCGGCGGCAGCCAGCGTGAGGAGCGGCTCGACCTGCTCACCAAGCGTATGCAGGAGCTCGGCCTGCGCGAGGAGGATTACTGGTGGTATCTCGACCTGCGCCGCTACGGCAGCTGCCGTCACGCGGGCTTCGGTCTCGGCTTTGAGCGCATGGTCATGTACCTGACCGGCGTGAGCAACATCCGCGACGTGGAGCTGCATCCGCGCACGGTCGGAAACGCCGACTTCTGATCTGCATATAATATAAAAATGCCCCCGAAAGCAACGGCTTTCGGGGGAATTTTTCTATGCTGTTTGCGGGGCTAAACCGCCTCGATCTCCTGCAGCGTCATGTCGCGGCCGGTGAGCGGCATGAGCTTTTTCCCGCCGCAGCCGGGGCAGGTGAGGTCGTTGACGTTGGCCTCAAACTCCGCGCCGCAGTCGAGACAGCGGGCGCGCCCCGCCTCGGTCTCGACGCGCAGCGGCACGCCGTCATACTCCGTCCCGTCGGTCACGGCGACCCAGCAGTCGGTGAGAAAATGCGGGATGACGCCCGAGAGCGTCCCGACGCGCACCGTGATGCTGCACACGCCGTCGAGCGCCTCCTCGCGGGAGATGTCGCGCACCATTCTGAGCAGCGCGTCGCACAGTGCCAGCTCGTGCATTACTTACGAACCGCCTTCTTGACGATGCTGCCGGCGCGCTTGACGACGCCCTCGGCGACCTTGATCGGCATGGTCTCATACGAGCCCGCGTGCCAGTCGCGCACCTTCTTGAGGTGGATGGCGTCGAACTTGCACTTGCACTTCGTGGTGCACAGACCGCAGCCGATGCACAGGTAGCTGTCGACCTTCGTCGCGCCGCAGCCGAGGCAGCGGGCGCACTCCTTTTTGACCTGCTCCTCCGTGAACGTGACGCGCGCATCGGAGAAGGTCTTGGCCTTGGCCGCGTTGTAGCCCGGCATCTGGCGGTGATCCTTGTCGAAGCCCGCCGTCTCGAGGAGCACGTGCTCCTTGTCGAGCGAGCGGTACACGCGGCGGTCGCGTCCGGCGGTGAGCGTCTGGCCGGGGTGCACATAGCGGTGCAGGCTGATGGCGGCCTCCTTGCCGGCGGCGATGGCGTCGATGGCAAACTTCGGGCCGGTGTAGCAGTCGCCGCCGACGAAGATGTCCGGCTGCGCGGTCTGATACGTGAGGGCGTCGGCCTCGGCCGTGCCCTTTTTCGTCGTCGTGAGCGCGCCGACGTCGAGCGTGCCCCAGTCGACCGTCTGGCCGATGGCGCCGATGACGGAGTCGAGCGCGATCGTCTCGAATTCGCCCGTACCGACGGGCTTGCGGCGGCCCTTCTCGTCCGGCTCGCCGAGCGCCATGCGCTCGACCCGGATGCCGGTGACCTTGCCGTCCGCGCCGAGGATCTCGACCGGAGCAGTCAGGAAGCGGAAGCGCACGCCCTCTTCCATCGCCTCTCTGACCTCCTCGGGGTCGGCGGGAAGCTCTGCCTCGCTGCGGCGGTAGAGGACATAGGTCTCGTCCGCGCCGAGGCGCACCGCGCTGCGGCAGACGTCCATGGCCACATTGCCGCCGCCGATGACGGCGCAGCGCTTGCCGATGGCCGGCTGCTCGCCGAGGTTCACGGCGCGCAGGAAGTCCACGCCGCCGTAGACGCCCGTGAGCTCCTCGCCCGCAACGCCGAGCCTGGCCGACTTCTGCGCGCCGATGGCGACATAGAAGCCCTTGTAGCCCTGCGCGCGCAGCTGCCCGATGGTGATATCCCTGCCGACCTCGACGCCGCAGCGGAATTCGACGCCCATCTCACGCAGGATGTCGATCTCGGCGTTGAGCACGTCCTTTTCGAGGCGGAAGTTCGGGATGCCGAGCGTGAGCATACCGCCGGGAACGGGGTTGCGGTCGAACACGGTCACAGGGTAGCCCTTGTTGGCAAGGTAGTAGGCGCAGCTCATGCCCGCAGGGCCTGCGCCGATGACGGCAATCTTCTCCGTGTACGGGCGGCCGATCTGGTTGCACAGCTTCGGCACAAAGCGCGTGGCCTCGTGCAGGTCATGGTCGGCGATGAAGCGCTTGACCTCGTCGATGGCGACGGCCTCGTCGACCGCGCCGCGGGTGCACTCGTCCTCACAACGCTTGTTGCAGATGCGGCCGCAGACGGCCGGGAACGGGTTTTCTTTCTTGATGAGCTCCAGCGCCTCGGTGTAGCGTCCCTGCGCGGCGAGCTTCAGATAGCCCTGCACGGGCACGTGCGCGGGGCAGGCGGTCTTGCACGGCGCGGTGCCGGTGGGCATGACGTCCTCGTGATCCTCGCGGTAGTCGGGGTTCCACGAGCGCTTGGGGTGGATGGTCTCGGAGAGCTTGACATAGTCCTGCTGCGGCGTCAGATCCTCGGTCGAGCACAGCTTCTGGCCGAGCTTGAGCGCGTTGGCGTGGCAGGTCTCAACGCACTGACCGCAGGCGACGCACTTGGCTTCGTCCACCTCGGCGACGTAGTTGGAGCGGATCGCATCGCGCGCGCCGAACATCAGACCCACGCGCAGACCGAAGCAGGCGCAGGCGCAGCAGTTGCAGATGGCCGCGCTCTCGCCCGGCTCCTCGATGTTGACCATGTCGTGCATGAGGCCGTTTTCCTCCGCGCGCTGAATGATCTCCAGCGCCTGCTCGCGCGTGATCTCCCTGGCGCGGCCGGTGCGGATGTAGTGCTCGGCGCCTCTGCCCATCTGCACGCACATATCCTCCTCGAGGTGGCCGCAGCCGTCGCCGAGGCTCGAGCGCGACGCGCGGCACGAGCACGGGGACACGGAAAAGCGGTCATACTTATCCAGATAGTGCGAGATGCGCTCATAGTCGCTCACGCCCTCGATGCCCTCGAGCGCGCTCTCGACCGGGATGACGCGCATGAGACCGTAGCCGTCGGGGATCATGGCGCCCATGTTCGCGGCGAGGTTGCGGGTGTACTCATCGAACGCGCGGCCGACCTCCGGATGCGTTTCCAGCAGCTCCTTCTGGTTGACCATCATCTCGAGGATGCCGGGCGCGAAGATCTGCATGTAATACACGTCCTCGCCGAGCGCCTTGTCCATCGAGCGGCGGAAGATGCCGTAGTAGACGAGATTGTCGAGCAGCGGCTGCACCTCCTGCACGGTCTTGCCGACCTTTTTGGCGAGGTAGCCCGCGGTGCGCTCCTTGCGCAGACCGGCGGCGATGGCGATGTCCGCCTCGTCATCCGAGAGGATGCCCGCCATGCAGTAGTATTCGGGCGCGTTTTCGTCGATCTTGGTCGTGATGCCGGTAACGCCCCCAATGATTTTCGCCAGCTTCACGATCTTCGGTCTGAGTTGTGCCATTGTGTCTCCTCCTTCTTTTTTGCGCGAGATTGTCATCACTATAACATACCCGGTGCGTCTTGGGAACCATATTTTTGTTTCTTGTGCCGAAGTGGGGCGTTTTGCCCCGCACTGTGCCGTAAAAAAGGCTCCCGCCATTGTGCGGGAGCCTTTTTGTGTGCGCGTCAGAACTTGACGAAGCCGGTCGTCGTGCCCATCGGGTAGCCGAGTGTCCACTCCTGTTTTCCGCAGTGGGGACAGACCTCACCGCGGGCGTCGAGCTCGTCGATGAAGGCCTCGGCGCGCATGATGTACATATTCGTCTTGCGCACGTAGCGGCAGTGCCCGCAAAAGACCACGTAGGTCGCAAAGCTGTCATAGATGCCGCGGGCGCGTTTTTCCTTTTCCTCGGCGGTCAGCGGCCGGGGATTGACGTTTTGATTGACTGCCATCGTTTGCTCCTCCCCTGTCAGATCTGGTGCTCGCGCTTGACGCTGTCGTAGTGCTTGTTCAGAAACGGCACGACGACCGAGCGCATGAGCTTCATGTCGAGGTTATAGTAGTAGATCACGAACAGCACGGCCAGCGCGCCGCCGGTGATGCCGAAGGCCTTGAACAGGAACTTTGCAAATCTGCATTTCATAGTGGCTCTCCTCCTTTACCAGCCCATGCTGTCGTCAAAATCGACCAGCGACGGATCGACCGGCTCCTCGTGCAGGACGCTGGTCATGTATTCGTTGACGGCGCTGCGTGCCTCGCGCGGCGAGACGATGCGGTGATCCATCAGCGAGTGCGGCATCCACACAACGTGGAAGCGGTCATTGTGCTTGCGGATCTCCTCCTCGATCAGGCCCTGCGCACCGGCCATGCCCTTGCAGCCGATGTCGTCGTACATGAGGATCATGTCGCAGTTGAACTTCTCCGCCGTCTCCCACATCTGCATGATGTGGCGGTTGCCGCCGACGGTGTGCGTGCGCATCGGGGTGCGGGCGTGCCAGTCGGCCACGTCGCTCATCATGATGTCGCGGTCCTCGGTGTCGACGATGTTGTGGCCGGTGAGCGAGTCCATATTGATCAGGCACAGGATGCCCCAGCAGTTATACAGCCACTGCACGCCGTGCGCGTAGTACGTCGAGCCGCAGCTCCAGGCAATGGCGCGGTGGCGCGTGTGCGGGAAGGTGTCGATGTTTTTGCGCACACATTTGTCAAAGATGCGCGTGATCTTGCGCGAGGCCTTGAGGAAGTACTCGTTGCCGCCCTGCTGGTAGAAGTAGATGCGGAACAGACCCTGACACACGGGGTTGAGCGCGCCGTTGTTCGTCTTGGCGTAGATGTCCCAGCGCTCGGTCTCCTCGCGGTTGAACTGGTTGGTGTTTTCAATGTGCTGGATGAACGTGTCCCAGTTGAACGGCTGGTGGAACTGATCCTCAAGGAAGTGGATGGCCTCGTACACCTCGTGCACGCCGAGCTCCTTGCAGGTCGGGTCGTCGTACATGAGCGGGGTCGTGAACGGATGCACGGCCTTTTTGCCGTTGCTCGAGAGCGCGCGGTACATGGCGACGTTGTCCATCATGTTCGCGTCGCAGGGGTTGTTGGTCGTGAGCCAGCAGTTGCCGATGTCGGGATACTCGCCCTCGACGGCGACGCCGGTCTCCACGAGCGGCAGCGTGCACATGTCGCCCGGGATGCCGCAGCTGACGGCCTGATCGACGTAGTACGAGCCGAGGTTCTTGTTCAGGATCGGCACCATGAACGCCGCGTGCTGCTGGATGTTGATGCCGAAGTAGCCGGGGAAGCCGTAGATGATGTGCTTGGGCAGCGTGTAGTCAAAGGCGATCGTGCGCTCGGTCCACTTGTTCTCGCCGAAGCGGCGGTCGGCGCGGATCTCGCGCCACATCGTCGTGATGGAGTCGGACACCATGCAGTCGATGGCCGTCAGGTCGGCGCGCAGCACCATGCCGCGGTCGCCTTCGATCCATTTGTCGACCATCATGGGCGTGGCGAGGTAGGCGCTCAGCCAGCGGTATTTCCAGAAGGCGCGCACCATGCGCACCGGGTCGCGGCCGATGAGCCCGGCCATCTTGACCCACGTCTGCAGCCAGCGGGCGAAGGCGTAGGCCGTGTCCCGCACGCCGCGCCATTCGCGGTGGCGGTAGAAGTTCGTGCCCTCAATGTACAGGTCGCCGAGATAGTGGCAGTCGTTGTCACCCCGCAGGAAGTGGCCGAGCGTGCCGTATTCTTCTTTGAGCGTGCGTTTGCGTTTCCACATAGTTGAGCCCCTCCCTTACTGCTGCGCCTGGATCTTTTTGATCTCCAGCGACTCGATGAACGCCTGGAACCGGGTGCGCAGCTGGCCGGAGGCGGCGCTCGTGTAATCCTTCTCGATCTGGCACACCGGAACGCTGCGCGGCAGCTCGTAGCCCTCGTAGAACCACATGCCGTCCTGCGCGCGCTCGTAGCCCCAGTATTCGCAGAACTTCATGTTCTCGACGATGATGCCGTCGGCGTGGTATTTCTCCGCGAGATCGAAGATGTAGCGCTTGCGCGCGATGATGTTCTCGGGTCCCATGGCGCGCGGGCACTGGTTGCGCCACATATAGTAGTCGGCGATGGACTGCAAAACGTCCTTGCCCTCCTCGAGCGGGATCTCCTCGCGGCCGGGCATCGAGCCGAAGCAGTAGCGGTCGGCCACGACGAGACCGCCGGCCATCTCGCACATTTTCGTAAACTCCGGGTCGTCGATCTCGCTGCCCGCGATGAGCACACGCGCCCGGTAGCCCGGTTTCGGGTCAGGCTCGCGCGTGCGCAGCTCCTGCAGCGTCTCGCGCAGGTAGGGCAGGATGAGATCCTTCGGGCACGTCTGCGTGCACAGCTGGATGACGTGGAATTCATAGCCCGTGATGACGGGGTTTTCCGCCTCACGCATGGCGTTGATCTCCGTCATGATGCGGCAGACCTCGTTGAACTGCTCAACAGCCTTGCGCAGGTTGGCCTCCGAGAAGTCCACGCCGTAGACCTTTTCGAGCGGCTGAAGGATCTTCTGCTCGATCTGGCGGCGGTAGTAGCCCGCGTGCCACTCGGTCTTGCGCAGCGGCATATCGAGATATGTGCAGAAAAATTTCTCGTTCGGGATCAGCTCGCAGTATTCAAAATACTGCTCCATGCGGTTCATCGTCGTGCAGCACTCCTGCCCGATGAGCGCGGAGATAAAGTTGTAGCCGCCCTCGAACGCGCGCTCGAGGATGCTCTTGGAGTACGGACACGAGCGGTTGGTCATGTAATAGGTGGCCATGTCGGGGTTGGTGCAGTTCGGCGCGCGCAGACGCACGCCAAAGCACTTGTCCGTATCCAGCAAAACCTCCGGTATGTACGAACAGTTCCATGCCAGCGCCAGCCGCCCATCCCCACAGGCGGCCTGAACCAGGTCGTTGTTTGCCTGCTGCAGCAGGTTCTCGAAATAGATCAGATGCTTCAGGTCTCTCATTCGCGCATTCCCTCCTTCATTGCACGGTTCTCACGCCATGTTTGCAAATTCGACATTTTGCACAAGCGCGGAACGTTAGCGCACATTTATTATATGACTTTGTCCGAATCATGTCAATATGTGTAACAAACGTTTGTTAACAAACATCCGGCGCTCCGCCTGTTTGTTTGCCGCGCGCCGCAGCCTGCGCTGCGGGCGCCCGGCGCGCAGAATGTCGGTTCCGGTCAAATGCGGGTAAAAACTATTTGCATATGGGATTAAATTGGCATATAATTTTCTCATTGACTGCATTGTGAGAAAGGGCGGCGCGTATGTTCTGGCTCTGGCTGCTTTTATACGGGCTGCTGTTCGCCGTGCCCCGCGCGCTCGCGCCGGCCGCGGCACCGCTGCTCACGCCGGCGCTGCTGGCGGTGTATTGGGCGGTGCTGCTGCGAGGCCTGCACACGCGCGGCCGGCTGCGCAGCTACGGCCTGTGCCGCGGCAAGGGACTGACGGCGCGCGATGCGCTGCTGTCGCTGCCGGTGCTGCTGTTCGCCGCGCTGAACATTGCCTTCGGCGGCGCGCGGCCGGAGATCGCGCAGGCGGTGTATCTGCTCTTTGCCGTGTTCGGCGAGGAGGTGCTGTTTCGCGGCGTGCTGCCGGCCGTCTGGGGCGAAAAGCTCGGCGCGGCCGGGGCGGCCGCGGCATCGGCGGCGCTCTTTGCGCTTTTGCATCTGGGCAGCGCCATTGGCGGGAGCGTTTCCGCCGCCGCGGTGCAGGCGCTGTGCGCCTTCGGCGCGGGGCTGCTGCTGACGGCGGTGCGCGCAAGGACCGGCAGCATCGCGCTGCCGCTGCTCGCCCACGCGCTCATCAACCTCACGGGCAGCGGCGCGGTATCCGCCGCGCCTCAGGCCGCGGCCTATCTGGCGGCGTCGGCGCTGTGTACGCTGTGCGCGCTGCGGCTGCTCAGGGATGCAGCCTGAATTCTGAACGCAACAGAAACAATCGAAGGAGAACAGACCCAGGATGAGATTTTACATTGACCCCGGCACGGGCAGCATGCTCTTTGCGATCCTCATCGGGATCATCGGCGCCGTCACGTATATGCTCAAGTCGTGGATTTTGAAGCTGCGCTTCGTGCTCAGCGGCGGCAAAAAGGTCGATACCGGCGCAAAGAAGATCCCGCTGGTCATTTTTTCGGATGACAAGCGGTATTGGAGCGTTTTCCGCCCCGTGTGCCGCGAGCTCGACAAAAAGGGCATCGACACGGTCTACATGACCGCCTCACCGGATGACCCCGCGCTCGAAAACGACCTCCCGCACATCCATGCGCAGTTCATCGAGGAGGGCAACAAGGCCTTCGCCAAGCTGAACTTCCTCAACGCCTCCGTCGTGCTGGCCACGACGCCGGGGCTGGATGTCTACCAGTGGAAGCGCTCGAAGCAGGTCGACTATTACGTCCACCTGCCGCACGCGGCCAGCGACATCAGCGGCTACCGGATGTTCGGCATCGACTACTATGACGCCATCCTGCTCTCGGGTCAGTATCAGGTCGAGCAGGTGCGCGCGCTCGAAAAGCTGCGCGCGCTGCCCGCCAAGGAGATCGTCAAGGTCGGCATCCCGTACATGGATGATATGCTTGCGCGGCTGCACGCAGACCCGCCGCTGCCGGAGCATGAGCGCACGGTGCTGCTCGCGCCGTCCTGGGGCGAGAGCGCCATCCTCAAAAAATACGGCGGCCGGATCATCGACACCCTGCTTGCGACGGGGTATCACATCATCATCCGCCCGCACCCGCAGTCGTTCCGCTCCGAGCAGGACATGATGGCAAAGCTCATGCGCGCCTATCCCGACTCGCCGCAGCTCGAGTGGAACCGCGACGCGGACAACTACGACGTGCTGCGCCGCTCGGACATCCTCATTTCCGACTTCTCGGGCGTGATCTTCGATTTCTCGCTCGTGTACGACAAGCCCGTCATCTACACCGACACGGACTTTGACGACGCGCCCTATGACGCGTGGTGGCTCGACACGCCCTACTGGACGTTCGACGTGCTGCCGCGCATCGGGCAGAAGCTGACCGAGGAGAATATGCCGCGCCTGCGCGAGCTCATCGACGCCTGCCTGCGCGACCCCCGCTATCAGGCGGGGCGCGACGAGGCGCGGGCGCAGACCTGGGAGCACATCGGGCAGGGCGCGCGCAACACGGCCGATTACCTGGAGCGCAAGCTCACGGAGCTGTCCGCAAAGACGGCCTCCGACACCGAGATAGGAGAACAATAACATGTCATTCTGGGACATTCTGGGTACGCTGCTCATCAAGCCGCTTCAGCTGCTGTTTGAGGTGGTGTTCGTCATGGCCAACCGGGTCGTCGGCGACCCCGGCCTTGCCATCATCGCGCTGAGCCTTGCGATGAACTTCCTCGTGCTGCCGCTCTACCGGCGCGCCGACGCCATGCAGGAGGAGGAGCGCGAGACGGAGCTGCGCCTGCACAAGGGCGTGGCGCACATCAAAAAGACCTTCCGCGGCGACGAGCGCATGATGATGCTGCAGACCTACTACCGGCAGAACAACTACAAGCCGACCTATGTGCTCAAGGGCGCGACGTCGCTGTTTCTGGAGATCCCGTTTTTCATCGCGGCCTATGCCTTCCTCTCGAATCTGGAGCTGCTGCACGGTGTGTCCTTCGGGCCCATCCGCGACCTCGGCGCGCCCGACGGCCTGCTCACCGTGGCGGGCGTGACGGTCAACGTCCTGCCGTTTCTCATGACGGCGATCAACCTCGTCTCCTGCGTCATCTTCACCAAGGGCAGCCTGCCGAAAACGAAGGTGCAGCTGTATACCATGGCGCTGTTTTTCCTCGTGTTTCTCTACACGTCTCCGGCGGGGCTCGTGTTCTACTGGACGCTCAATAACCTCTTCTCGCTGCTCAAGACGATCTTCTATAAGCTCAGGCACGCGCACATTATCCTCGGCGTGCTCTTCTCGCTCGCGGGCATCGCCGCCGCCGTGTACGGCCTGTTTTTCTACGGGCAGCCGACGCCGCGCCGTCTGGTGTTTTTCATCGCGGCGGCCCTCGTGCTGCAGCTCCCGCTGCTGGCCGTGCTGTGCAAGGGCAAGGTCCGGCTGCCGGAAAAGCTGCGCGGCGCGCAGCCGAGCAAGAAGCTCTTCGTCTCCGGCTGCGTCTTCCTCGCCGTGCTCACGGGGCTGCTGATCCCCTCGGCGGTCATCCATGCCTCGCCGCAGGAGTTTGTGAACATGACCAGCTTCCTGCACCCGGCGTGGTACATCGTCAGCGCCCTCTGCTTTGCTGTGGGCACGTTCGTCATCTGGTTCGGCATTTTTTACAGTCTTGCCAAGCCCTCGGTGAAGGCCCTTCTGGATCGGTGCGTCTGGGCGCTGTGCGGCATCGCGCTGGTGGACTATATGTTCTTCGGGCGCAGCCTCGGCAATCTCTCGGCGGGGCTCGTGTTTGACAACGGGCTGCAGTTTACAACGGGGCAGATGCTCGTGAACCTCGCCGTCGTGCTGGCCGTTTTCGCCGTGTTCACCTTCGCTGCGTCCAAGTGGCGGCAGCGCATCCCCGGCATCCTCACCGTGGGCATCATCGCCGTCGTGTGCATGTCTGTGGTGAACACCGTGGGTATCTGCCGCTCGATCAACGAGATCAAGGCCGACGCACAGTCCGACGGCGGGACCCCGACCTTCTCCCTGAGCAAGACGGGCAAAAACGTGATCGTGCTCATGCTCGACCGCGCCATGGGGCCGTACATTCCGTATATCTTCAACGAAAAGCCGGAGCTGGAGGCGCAGTTTGACGGCTTCACCTACTACAGCAACACCGCCTCGCTCGGCATCAAGACGAACATCAGCACGCCGTCCCTGTTCGGCGGCTATGAATACACGCCGGCCGAGCTGAACGCGCGCGATCAGGAGCTGCTTGTCGATAAGCAGAACGAGGCGCTCAAGGTGCTGCCGGTCATGTTCGATCAAAACGGCTTTGACGTCACCGTGCTCGAGCCTGTTTACGCCGGTTACGGCTGGGTGCCGGATCTCTCGATCTTTCAGGACTATCCGGACATCCGGCGCTTCAACGTCCGCGGCTACTTCTCCGACCCGAAGCTGCAGGCGCAGGCCATCCGCAGCAACAAGCGCAACTTCTTCTGCTACGCACTCATGAAGGCGGCGCCGCTGTGCATTCAGGCAAATCTCTATGACTACGGCACCTACAATCAGGGCAACTTCGTGTCCGACGACGGCTATGCCGGTCAATCGACCGACGGCGCGCTCACGGCGAGCGGCATCAGCGCAGGGTTCATGAATTCCTACAACGTCCTCGCAAATCTCCCGAACATCACCCAGATCAGCAAGGACGACACAAACACCTACATGGTCCTGACCAACGACACGACCCACGATCCGGTGCTGCTGCAGGAGCCGGAATACGTCCCGGCGCCGGAGGTCGACAACACGCAGTATGAGCGCGAGCACGCCGACCGCTTCACGGTGAACGGCAGAACGATGACCGTGGAACAGCGCAATGACTATGCGTACTATCAGTGCAACGTCGCCGCGCTGCTCCAGCTCGGCAAATGGTTTGACTATCTGCGCGAAAACGGCGTTTACGACAACACGCGCATCATCGTCATGTCCGACCACGGCGGCACGATGGGACAGTTTCCCGAGCTGCTCGCGGACGACGGCATGGATGCCGAGAGCTTCGCCTCGCTGCTCATGGTCAAGGACTTCAACAGTAAGGGCTTTACGACGTCGGACGAGTTCATGCTCTCCGCCGATGTCCCGCTGCTGGCGGTGAAGGACGTGGTCGCAGATCCCGTCAACCCGTTTTCGGGGCGGCGCATCGACGAGGTCTCGAAGCCGAAGCAGGAGCAGCTGCTGCTCTACTCGTTCGAATGGGACGTCAACGTCAACTGCGGCACGCAGTTTATTGCCGGTGACTGGTACACCGTCAACGGCGACATCTGGAACAAAAACGCCTGGCATTCGGTCGCGAACAAAGCCGTGCTGACTGCCGAGCGCTGAACGGAGGGAACAACTTGTACAAAGTAGACAATGCGGTCATTATGGCCGCCGGCACATCCAGCCGCTTCGCGCCGCTGTCGTATGAGACGCACAAGAGCCTGCTGACCGTGCGCGGCGAGGTGCTTATCGAGCGGCAGATCCGCCAGATCAAGGACGCCGGCATCGACAGCGTCGTGCTCGTGGGCGGGTATATGAAGGAGCGCTTTGCGTACCTGCGGGAGAAGTTCGGCGTCACCATCATCGACAACCCCGAATACACCTGCCGCAACAATCACTCGAGCATTTATGCCGCGCGCCACCTGCTCGGCAATTCCTACATCTGCTCGTCGGACAACTACTTCTCGCGCAATCCCTTTGAGTCCTGCGTGGACGATGCCTATTATGCCGCGCTCTATGCCGACGGTCCCACGCCCGAGTGGTGCGTCTATGAGGGGGACGACGGCTATATCGACCGCGTCAGCGTCGGCGGCGAGAATGCGTGGTACATGATGGGGCACGTGTTCTGGTCAGAGCCCTTCAGCCGGAAATTCGTCGAGATCCTCGAGCGGGAATATGACACGCCGGAGATCCGCGACAAGCTCTGGGAGGCGGTCTACGCCGCGCATCTCGACGAGCTGAAGCTGCGCATCCGCCGCTATGACGCGCACGACATCTTCGAGTTTGACAGCCTCGACGAGCTGCGCGGCTTTGACGCCAGCTACATCGACGACACCCGCTCGCAGATCATCCGGCAGCTCGCGGCGCGCCTTGGCTGCGGCGAGGCAGCGCTCACCGACTTTCACGCGCGCAAGGCGTGCGGCAGCACGCAGGCGGTCGGCTTCACCTTCCGTTATCAGAACGAGACGTATCAGTACGACTATAAAAATAAAGAAATGGAGAAGATCAATGGCTAAAGAAATTGTGCAGGCGGATCTCGGCCGGATCCGGGCGCTGCTCGACGAGGTGCTCGGGCGCTCCGATTACAGCGACGTGCAGAGAATGGGCGGCCTCACCAATCGCACCTACTGCGTGACGTTTGCCGACGGCAGCCGCATCATGGTGCGCATCCCCGGAGAAGGCACGGAGGAGCTCATCGACCGCGCCGACGAGAAGGTGAGCACGGAGCTCGCCTGCCGTCTCGGCATCGACGCTAAGCTCTACTTCTTCGGTGACGACGGCGAAAAAGTGTCGCAGTTCGTGCCGAACGCCGTCACCATGTCAGCCGAGACGATGCGCGGCGACAAGCGCATCCGTCAGGCGGCGCAGCTGCTCAAGACGCTGCACGGCAGCGGCGTCGACACCGGCGTCCCCTTCGAGGTGTTCGACATGGCCGCGGGCTATGAGAAGATCATCGAGGAAAACAGCGTGCCCATGTTCGGCGATTATGCGCAGGTCAAGGCGGCGGTCATGGCCGTCAAGGCGCAGGTCGACAGCGTCTGCGACATCCAAAACGTCCCCTGCCACAACGACCCCCTGTGCGAAAACTGGGTGCTCTCGGCCGACGACGACCGGCTCTATCTCATCGACTGGGAATACGCCGGTATGAACGACGGCATCTGGGACCTCGCCGATGTCTCGATCGAGGGCGTGTTCACGCCGGAAAACGACGAGCTGCTGCTCACCGAATACCTCGGCAGCAAGCCCGACCAGAACGAATACAAGCATTTCCTTGCCAACAAGATCTACGTCGACTACCTCTGGACGCTCTGGGCAAAGACCCGCGTGCCGTATGACGGCCAGCCCATGGAAGACTGGGCGGTGGAGCGCTATGCCCGCCTGAAGGACAACCTCCGCCTCTTCGCCGAGGCCTGAGCGCAGCAAGCGCAGAAAGGAGCAAAAGCTATGTTTTATGGTATTGCAGCGGGCGCGACCTGGGCGGTGGAGACCATCATCCTCGGCATCGCGCTGTCGATGGCGCCGTTTGTCTCGACCGAGCAGGCGATCTTCCTCGCGCCGTTTGTGAGCACCTTCATCCACGACGCGTTTTCCGCGCTCTGGGCGACGCTGTATAACGGCGTGCGCGGCAACCTCAAAAATGTCTATAAAGCCGCCTTCAAGACCAAGAGCGGCAAGTTCGTCATGCTCGCCGCCGTCATCGGCGGACCGATCGGCATGACGGGCTACGTGCTCGCCATCAACTACATGGGCGCGTCCATCGGCGCGGTCGCCAGCGCGGTCTTTCCCGCGATCGGCGCGATCCTCGCCTATTTCTTCCTCAAGGAAAAGATGCAGTGGTACCGCTGGATCTTCCTGCTGGCGACGCTGCTGGGCGTCTACGGTCTGAGCTACTCGCCGGAGCTGAACATCACCGATTTCTGGCTCGGCATCGTCGGCGCGATGATGTGCGCCTTCGGCTGGGGCATCGAGGCGGTCATCCTCGCCAAATGTATGCAGGACCCCGACGTAAAGGACGAATATGCCCTGCAGATCCGCCAGACCACCTCGGCGCTGGTCTACGGCATCGTGCTGCTGCCCCTGCTGCACGGCTGGGGCTTCACGGTGAGCCTGTTCACCTCCGGCACCGGCTGGCTGCTGCCCGTCATTGCGATCGCGGCGTTTTTCGCCACGCTGTCCTACCTGTGCTACTACCGCGCGATCGCCGCGATCGGCGCGTCGAAGTCCATGGCGCTCAACGTCACCTATGCCGCCTGGGCGATCTTCTTCACGGCGGTGTTCCTCGGCGACACGAGCGTGCTCACGCCGACGACGATCATCTGCGCGCTCATCGTCATCGTCTGCGGCATTCTGACCGCGGCCGACGGCAAGGACCTCTTTTCCAAAAGCAAAGCATGACGCAAAGCTGTCAAAAAGTAATACTTTTTGACAGGCCGGAAACTGTGCCGCTCAGAGCTCTGGGCGGCACATTTTCTTTTTCATATAGCCTGTTAAGGGCTTGACATTCTCCGTTTTTCGCAGTACACTGCTCCTGTCAGTGTAACTGACAAAACGCAGAGGAGGCGAACGCACTTGCCGCACGAGGAGCAGAGAGAAAAGAATATCCGTCTGGTCACGGAGGTCGCGCTGGACTGTTTTCTGGCCAACGGGATCGAAAAGACCAAGGTCGCGGACATCGCGCTGCGCTCCGGGCTCACCGAGCGGTCGATCTTTCGCTACTTTGAGACCAAGGCCGATCTGGTCCTGGCCGCGTCCCTGCTCTACTGGAAGCGCATCCTCGAGCGCATCGACCGGATGTCCCACACCGTGGCCGACGGCGGCACGACCGGCCTGCAGGACGCGGAAAACGTCCTCGTCTGCTATTCTCAGCTCTATCACCTCGACCCGAACGGGATGCGCTTCACGCTCGATGCGGAGCTGACGCTGCACACCGCGGGCAGGCTCCACGAGATCAAAAACCAGCCGCCCGAACCGTTTGAGACCTCCGGCGGCCCGATGGCCAAGGCGATCCGCAAGGGGCTCGCCGACGGCTCGATCAGCCCGGAGGTCGACGTGCGGGAGATCTACTACAACTCCTACGACGCGATCCTCGGCATCATGCAGCGCCTGTCCATCGGCGGCTCGCCGAGCGCGAGCGCACTCGATTACGACAGCCGGATGCGCCACCTGAGCCAGATGTTCGCGCGCGCGCTCAGCGGCAAATAACCACATACACAGCAGATCCCGAGCCATCGGGATTTGTGTATACCCTCTTGTGTCAGTATGGCTGACACAAGAGGAGAAGGAAGATAGAAATCCAAAGAAAGAAGGGCCGCAATGAAGGAACTGAAGCATTTGATGTATTTTGAGCGCCTGCTGGACGATGCACACAACGAGCTCGTCCGTCAGGCCGAAGCGGAAGGGGATCTGGCGATCGGCTATACCTGCTTTCACGCGCCGGAGGTGCTGCTGAATCTGGGCAGCTGCTTCTCGGTGCGTCTGCGCGCGCCGCACACCACGTCCATGGAGCTGGCCACCTATTACATGGCCAACAACAGCTGCGAGTTTTCCCGCGCCATCCTCGAGCGCGCGCTCGAGGGCAACTACAGCTTCCTGCACGCCATGGCGGGCGTCGACGTGTGCGAGGCCAACAACCGCGCCATCGAGAACATGGAGATCATGCACGCGCAGGGTGCGGACAAGGACAAATTCTTCTACTGCAACCTCGACATCCCGTATTCTGATGACGAAGACTGCGTCGAGCACATCTGCGAGCAGGTCTCGCGCAAGATCCTCAAGCCGATGCGCGAAAACTACGGCGTCGACACCTCGGACGCCGCCATCCGCGCCGCGGTCAGCGAGCACAACGAGGTCTGCCGCATCCTCACCGAGATCGGCGAGACGCGCAAGCTCGACAACCCGCCCATCACGGGCTATGAATACGCCGTGCTGGTGCTCGTGAGCTACGTCTGCCCGAAGCGGCTGATCCTGCCGCTGCTGCGCGAGACGCTCGCCGAGGTAAAGACGCGCGAGGTCGATGCGCAGAAAAACTACCGTGTGCGCGTCGCCGTCGTCGGCTCCGAGATCGATGACCCGGACCTGATCCGGCTCATCGAGAGCTGCGGTGCGCTGGTGGTCGCCGACCGTTACTGCTACGGCAGCTTCCCCGGCCGTCAGGAGATCGTGCTTACGGACGGCGAGGATGCACTCACGCAGGTGTGCCGCTGGTACCTGCAGCACACCGAGTGCCCGCGCCAGAGTGCGCTGCACCGCGTCCAGTACCGCAATGACCACGTTGCCCAGCTCGTGCACGACTTCAAGGCCGACGGCGCGATCTACGAACAGATGAAGTTCTGCACCTACTGGTCGTATGAGCGTGTGATCGCAAACCAAATCATGCCGCGCGATTACGGCATCCACATCCTCTCCATCGACCGCCCCTACATCGCGGGGCAGAGCGGCCAGCTGCGCACGCGCGTGCAGGCCTTTGTGGAGAGTCTGGAAATGAAGCAGCTGCGCTCAGCGCAAAAGGAGGACAACTGACATGGCCTACAACCCCAAAACCGGCAAGGGCCTCGGCCGCTTTTATTCCGCCGAGCACCGCGCCTTCCGCGCCCGCGAATGGCGCGGCTTCCGAGACACCTTTTATGATTTCTTCCGCTGGCTGTATCTCTACGGCTTCATGGCCGCAAAGCTTGGCTGCCACCCGATCCTGATGGTCAAGGCCATGCTGCGCTACCGCTGGATGGTGTCCTACCTCACCGCGTCGCACATGGTCGACCGCCACACCATGGGTCTGCGCGGCAAGGAGCTGCGCTATGCGCACAACCAGTTCTTCTCCGTGCTGCACAACTCCGTCCTCGGCGTGCGCGACATCATCGTGCGCGATGAAAACCTGCGTCCCAACAGCAAGCGCGCGGCAAAGCTGCGCGAGAACACCGTCATGTTCGACGAGATGACCCCGCACCTGATCATGATGGGCTTCCCCACCGTGAAGTGGATCGACATCGCCATGTTCGCCGTCGGTCTGCCGTCGGAGGTCGACCAGAACGCCAGTATGTTCTACATCGACGCCATGGAGCACCTCGGTCTGCCGGCGGACGTCTGCCCCGAGCCCGCCGCCGAGTGCGGCGTCGCCGTGGTGGATGACTATCCGCGCGTCGGCAAGTGCTACTTCACCGGCACGATGCCGTGCGACGGCGCGATCTCGCAGACGAACATCCTCACGCGGCACTTCAAGGATCTGCCCTCGTTCCAGATCACGCCGCCGCAGCGTGTCAACGAGCCGGAGGTGCAGACCTACGCGGTCAAGAACCTCAAGAAGGGCATCGAATTTCTCGAGCAGCAGTTCGGCGTCAAGTGGGACTGGGATGCCTTCTGGAAAGGCGCCGAGATGTACAACGACACCTCGCGCTGCATGGTCGAAAAGTGGGACGTCAACTGCACCGACCACCCGCAGGTCTGCGGCGCGGCGCTGGCGCTGCAGCGCGAATATGAGTTCCAGGCGGCGGCGTGCATGGACAAGTTCATGCACAAGACGGACCTGCGCGTCACGAAGATGATGCTCAAGGGCTACGAGCAGGACAAGGCAACCAACGCGCCCAAGCCGAAATACCGCTGCCTCGTCTGGGCGTGCCCCGCGCACTACTATACCAACTTCACCTACTGGACGCAGCACTGCTGGGGCGTCACCTGCGTCAACGACATGGAGGCCATGCTCAGCTACCTGCCCATCACCATCGGCGACAAGGAGCAGGCGCTGGCCGATCTCGCGCGCTGCTACGAGAAGATGATGATGCGCTCGCACACCAACGGCGGCTATGTCAACCTGCTCGACGAGTGCTGGAAGATGTGCGAGAAGTTCCACACGAACATCGTCATCATGTACGACCACGTGTCGTGCAAGAACGTCGGCGGTCTGCACGGTCTGTTCGAGGACCAGGCGCGCGAGCGCGGCATCCACCTCATCTGGATCCCGCACGACGTCATGGACCCGCGCACGGTCTCGCGCCGCGAGATGCGCGAGGCGTTCAGCCAGTACATGGTCACGGTGCTCAACGAGAAGCCGCTTGACCCCACTCTGTTGGATTACGAAGACGCACTCAGCTGGTAAGGAGGAACGAACATGGCTTGGTATTGGATCGTGCTCATCGTGCTCGCCGCGCTTTTTGGTCTGCTGTTTCTGGCATACATGACCAACGCGGACATGAAGCTCATCGAAAAGATCTACAACGCGCTCATCGCATACCACGACGCCAAGGACGTCGAGGAGCAGATCTGACGCGCACAGCGGGGGACGCGCCCCCGGGAATACAACGAGCCGGGGCGGTCTATGACCGCCCCGGTGTGTTTTTGCCGGAAAACCTGTCGGCCTGCCGCGCGCACGGTTGCAGGCCGAGAAATATTTTCTTCGCCGCACGTAGCGCCGGAGAAAAGGATGGGATTTTCTTTCGCCGCGCCCCTTGCGGGGCGCGACGACCAACCAGCGTACCCAGTTCGAGACATACCAAATTTCAATCCACGCGCCCCTTGCGGGGCGCGACACGGGTACCTGCGACTGGTACTGGCCGGTTGCCATTTCAATCCACGCACCCCTTGCGGGGTGCGACTGGACATCGCCGAGGATGGCCGCATCGACCAGGACATTTCAATCCACGCACCCCTTGCGGGGTGCGACGCCGGACGTTGTACGCCAAAAAGCCAAAAGACTCATTTCAATCCACGCACCCCTTGCGGGGTGCGACTTCGTCAGCGCCTGCCCGGTCGTTCCGCCGCTCGATTTCAATCCACGCACCCCTTGCGGGGTGCGACTCCAGACGCGCGTGCTCAACTACTTCGGCTGCAACATTTCAATCCACGCACCCCTTGTGGGGTGCGACCGAAGGCGACGTGCGTGTGTGGGTCAACGGCGTGATTTCAATCCACGCACCCCTTGCGGGGTGCGACTATACGGCTCTGTCGCGCCGCCGCCCCCGGCTTCATTTCAATCCACGCACCCCTTGCGGGGTGCGACGGCATCGTGGACGGGGACGGCCTACGGATCTTCCATTTCAATCCACGCACCCCTTGCGGGGTGCGACTTGAGCTTCAACTTGAATGATGCTATTGATAAAATTTCAATCCACGCACCCCTTGCGGGGTGCGACGAGCACGGCCGCGAAGTCCCGGCCTTTGTTGCTGCTATTTCAATCCACGCACCCCTTGCGGGGTGCGACAAGCGCGATGACGGCACTGGATGTGGCCGGGAACATTTCAATCCACGCACCCCTTGCGGGGTGCGACGAGACGTACAAGATCGCACAGATGGGGGACGCTGTATTTCAATCCACGCACCCCTTGCGGGGTGCGACCTGCCTCGCAAAGCTCAAGGACAAAACGGACGAAATTTCAATCCACGCACCCCTTGCGGGGTGCGACCTGATAGCACGCCCAGCCCATCATGTTCGGCTGATTTCAATCCACGCGCCCCTTGCGGGGCGCGACCCGGTGGAGCTGATAGCGGGGCTCCACGACGGGAATTTCAATCCACGCGCCCCTTGCGGGGCGCGACCCTGCCGGCGGCACGCGCAGGTGGGCGCGAAGATATTTCAATCCACGCGCCCCTTGCGGGGCGCGACCCTAAACAGCCGCAGAAAGGAAAAAGCTATGAAATTTCAATCCACGCGCCCCTTGCGGGGCGCGACGGCCGCTTCATAGATAACGCCATTGTCTACAAGATATTTCAATCCACGCGCCCCTTGCGGGGCGCGACCGTGTATACGCTCGAGAAAGCCGACATTGACCATATTTCAATCCACGCGCCCCTTGCGGGGCGCGACTGTGAGCCATGGGTATGACCCGATCGGCTATGTATTTCAATCCACGCGCCCCTTGCGGGGCGCGACTGACGGGAGGACGGCTATATGGTCAGCATAATTATTTCAATCCACGCGCCCCTTGCGGGGCGCGACGGAAATGAGATTTGGATTTACATTCCGAGTTCCAATTTCAATCCACGCGCCCCTTGCGGGGCGCGACCTCCTTTAGGTGCGGGAAAACGCACACGCATATATATATTTCAATCCACGCGCCCCTTGCGGGGCGCGACCAATAGAGCTCAATCCCTGTGGAACGCAGTCATATTTCAATCCACGCGCCCCTTGCGGGGCGCGACGGTAAGTCCTGGAAGGACATACCCATCAAGTTTGATTTCAATCCACGCGCCCCTTGCGGGGCGCGACGGTAGATCGGTCTGGAACAATCTGGTATGTGGAATTTCAATCCACGCGCCCCTTGCGGGGCGCGACGTTCCACCTTGTCACCACATCTATGGCCAGGTCCATATTTCAATCCACGCGCCCCTTGCGGGGCGCGACCCAGAAGGTGCAGCACTAAGGAGGCCACCATGAGATTTCAATCCACGCGCCCCTTGCGGGGCGCGACCATCGGCGGCAGCATGATCCAAGTCATCGACCTATTTCAATCCACGCGCCCCTTGCGGGGCGCGACGCTGGACCGAGAGATCGAGCAGCTCCGGCGTGAATTTCAATCCACGCGCCCCTTGCGGGGCGCGACATTTTGATTACACCAAAGGAGGACACACATGGGAAATTTCAATCCACGCGCCCCTTGCGGGGCGCGACCCGGCCGCCTGGTGCAGACGCACAACCTGGCCAAATTTCAATCCACGCGCCCCTTGCGGGGCGCGACTACGAGCTGGAGCGCGAGGCAGCGAGGATGCAGCTATTTCAATCCACGCGCCCCTTGCGGGGCGCGACAAACATTTCGTTTATAATTGTCAATAGGAAAATATTTCAATCCACGCGCCCCTTGCGGGGCGCGACGGAGGAGGTCCGTGATGAGGTCCTGAGAGAATACATTTCAATCCACGCGCCCCTTGCGGGGCGCGACGTGCAGCAGGCCTGGGACAAGCAGGCCAACTTTATATTTCAATCCACGCGCCCCTTGCGGGGCGCGACGGCGGCGGGGCTCAATGAGTCGCTGCACCGGCTGATTTCAATCCACGCGCCCCTTGCGGGGCGCGACGTTGGTCCGGGTTGGCTTGCACGGCTTCGAGAAATTTCAATCCACGCGCCCCTTGCGGGGCGCGACTCTGGTGCTCCAACGGCGACCTGCCTATTGACTGATTTCAATCCACGCGCCCCTTGCGGGGCGCGACAGCAAACTTGACGAATTCTTATCCGCAAATTTGCGCAAAAGTAACAAAAGGGACTTGCTGAGCGAGGAGAAAATGCGGCATGGCTTGCCGCGGACAACCTGTATGTCGCATTTTCGCTCGTTTTTTGGGTGCGAAGCGGAAGCGGTTTTCTGTCCGCTTGCCCTTCGCACTTAGATCATGAGCGCTCCTTCGGCATCATACCCCGCCTTGACGCCAAAATGTTCAATGCGGGCATGGTAATTGTTGCCGAGGTAGTAAAAGCGCAAACTGTCGGATTCCTCGTTCATGATCGCACGCAGCTTGTGCTGAAGCTGCCGGCATTGCGCAGCGTCGAGCAGACACTCAAAGACAGAGTTTTGCACGCGATGCCCGTAGTTTACGCACTGCCGGGCGATCTGACGCAGGCGCCGCCGGCCGCCGGCATCTTCCGTATTTACATCATAGGTGATCACTACCAGCATTGTCAAACCTCATTTCCACAAAAACGGCGGATAGGCATCCAGATCGTCTCGCAGATAACGAGCCAGCAGCAGTGCCTGCACATACGGAACCAGCCCCCAGGAGATTTTCTCTTTCAAATAGGGGTGCGTGATCATGTCGCGCTTGCGCGTCTGCCACGTCTGCAGGAATTTCTTTCGCCCCGCATCCGTCAGCAAAACGGCACCGCTGTCGGTCGCAAGAAAATCTGATGCAGTCAGGATGCGGTTGTTTACAAGCGACAGCACGAAACGATCCGCGAAGCACGGCCGCAGCTCTTCCACGAGGTCGAGCGCCAGTGACGTCCGCCCCGGCCGGTCACGATGCAGGAAGCCGACGTAGGCATCAAGTCCGACGCTCTCAAGTGCGGCTGCGCAGTCATTGCCGAGCAGACTGTACGCGAACGACAGCATGGCGTTGACGTTGTCCAGAGGCGGGCGGCGGCTGCGTGCATGAAAGAAGAAATCGGACTTGTTTTGCAGGATCATGTCATCCAGCACATCAAAGTAAGCCTGTGCGCCGCTGCCCTCTTCGCCGCGCAGCGCGTCGAGCGAAGTTTCGGCTGTGACTAGCGGATAGAGCCCTTTGAGCCGGTCAATAGATGCCTGCAGCTTTTGCGTGTCTACGCGCAAGGCATGATCGCGCTTGGTGCGCTCGATGCTCCAGCGGGCGTTGTGGAGCTTGCCGAAGATCATATTGCGTGCGATGCGGCAACTCTGCGTCGGGTCGTCGGCTACGCGGTACTGCATGCGGCGCAGGAGCACGTTCCCATTTTGCTCACCGACGGCACGGGCGAGAAAACGGCCGTTCGGTGTACAGAACGTCAGCCCGACGCCGCGCTTTGCGCACCCGCCCATGAGTGCGGGGGAGGCACCGGCGTAGCTGAAGCTGATGATCCCATCGAGCGTGTGCAGCGGGAACCGGCCAAGCTCGTGCCGGTCACGGCTGACGACGATGTTTTCTCCGTCGAGGCTTAAGTAGGCGTCCTCCGTGGTGACAAACAGTGTGTTGAGCAGCTTTTTCATGACGACTCCTCCATACCGGCGCGCAGATAGTCCTGCACGGAGCCAGCCTTCGTTAGGCGCGGCAGACACAGGCCTTTGAGCGAGCAAGCGTTGCAGCTTTTCGTCGGTTTTACACGCGGTGTGCGGCCGCGGTGGAAGAGGTCGTGCATTTGCGCGGCGTCGGTGCGCACCTCCTGCCGCAGCTCCGGAGAAAAGGGAACGGGCACGCGGCGGCGCGTCTCGCCGTAGAAGAGAGCGCCGGCCGGGATCTCACAGCAGAGCATCTCCTCCAAGCACATGGCCTGCGCACACAACTGCAGCTCGTCGCAGCCGTCCTGCTTTGCATGACCGCGCTTGTACTCGATCGGGTACGGCAGCCACAGCCCGTCATGCCCGTGCAGCGTGATGCCTTGCGCATCGCGGCGAAACTCCACAACGTCGCACTGGCCGCTGAGACCAAGCGTCAGCGAGTAGACGCGCAGACTGCGTGCGATGATCCGGTCGCCGCGGCTCTCGCGCAGCTGCTCATCATGGGCGCGCTCGTGCAAAAGCGCGCCCTCAGTCGTACGCAGATTCTCCGTCCACTGCTGCTCAATGTGGATCAGTGCCCACTGCCGCCTGCAAAACCGGAAATGCTGCAGACCGGAGATCATCAGGCAGTCGTCGGGGTCATACACCGTCGATCACTTCCGGAACCAGACCGTCGAGCGGGAGCAGCGTGATGTCATAATCATCCGCACAGGCGGGGATCCTGTCTTTGCCTTCGTCGTCTTTCTTTGGCTTGACCTGCAGGGAGCGGTGCACTTTGGCGGAGGAATACTGTCCGTCCTTGCAGTTGTGTTCCCACCAGAAGAGCTTGACGACCTCCATAGAGCCGTCCGGCCGCGCGGAGGAAGCGTCATTTACAAACAGCGTGCGCAGGCACTCCTTGACGGTCTCGGCATCTGCCTGCGTGAAGCCGGTCTTTTCCGCAAGCTGCACGTTGATGGAGCCTTTGATCTCGTAAAGGCCGAAGCGAACGAAATGCTTGGCGCCCATGGTGTCGGAAGCGCGGGCCTCGCCCTTGGCCTTCTTTTCGCCGTTGACGCTCTTGGTGATCTGCAGCGACTCGATCTCGACCGGCGACAGGCTGACCGCCTGATGGACGGATACCGGGCCGCGGACGCCGACGGAAAGCCCCTTGCTGTCCTTGAATGCGAACACCTGCCCGAACGTGCGCACATCCAGCCATGTCTCGCAGGCCTTCTTCGCGTATTCGTCCCGGTCGGTGATGCCCTTCATGACCGCTGAGGCGCGCTCGCTCAGGCTGCCGAAGCCATCGTCGCAGCGGTCCTCGGACTGCACGAAGATCGTGTTTCCGAGATCCTGCATGCGGTTGCGGATCTTGCGCTTGATGCAGACGTCGGACATTTCCCCGTAACCGTTATAATCAGTGCGGGGGCGGTTGCCGTTGAGCGGGTCGCCGTTGCTGTTGGCCATCGTGACCGAGACCAGAGCCGCAAAGTCGATTTTGTGATTCAGGATGCTCATGTTCAATTCTCCTCCTCGTCGGTATTTCCCGTTTTTTCGGTTTTGGCTGTGTACAGATCCTTGCGCTGCAGGTAATAACCCATCAGATAGGTGTCCTCCAGAGGCTTGTCCCACTCGGATTCGGGGCAGGCGTAGATGATCTCCACGATCTCGGAGATCAGGCGTTTGTAATAGCTGCGGGAGACGGGCTTCAGGCGCGGGAAATAAGCCCGCTCCAGTTGGTCGTTGACGATGCCGAACGTATGCAGGGGGCGGCGGCGGAACATCGTCTGCAGCCGGATGGCGTTCGGGTCTCGGCTCTCGTCTTTGTCATACGTGTCTCGCTCCACCTTCTCCAGCACGGCGAGCAGGCGGCCATACTGATAGCTGCGGTCGGCGCGGCCTTTGTCCAGTTCCATTTGCAACTCCTCCTCAAAATAGTCGTGATGATATTTCCGGATCGCGGCGCAGGCTGCGGTGAGCAGCCGCTCGCGGACGCCTGGGGCGTATGCCAGCGGGGTCGAGGCCCGCTCGATCAGCGCCTGCACGATGCCTGTCGGGAATCTTGCCCTATCCACCCGGCAGGACACCAGCCGCTGCATCTGCTGCCGCAGCACGCGGTCATCCGGCACGAGCCGGGCCTTGTTGTTCTCGATGCGCTGGGTACCGAACGTGCATTTGACGATCTGATACAGTGACGGCGACAGGATCCGATAACCATTCGTTTCGTAATCTCGTGCCCACCAGCAGAACGTTTCGTCCCAGTCGTACAGACGCTGCAGGAAGTCCGAGCCCAGCAGTTCGTTATAATAGGTCAGGGAGAGGCGGCCGGTCGTCGCGGCATCGAACGCTGCGATGACGACGCCGGCGTTTTGCTCCGGCAGCTCGCTGCGGTAGCCGTCAAGCGTTTTTTGCAGCGCCTCTTTGTAATCCGACGGCTTTGTTTCGGCGGATGCCGGGCGGAGCGGGCTGACTGCGTGGCAGACCTGGATTCCCTGTGGGTTCCAGCAGAGGAAGGTGCGCCCGCCGAACACCACGCGCGCACCCTGCTCCGCTGCCAGCCAGCGCAGGGCGTTGTGCGCCTTCTGCGAGGCGATGTAGCCGACCGTTGCGGCCTGCGCATCGTCGGAAAAGCGCCCGCGATAGGTGAAGTTGCTGTTGTCGTTGGCAGAGATCAGCTTGGCGTTTCCGTTGAAGGGGATGATGCCCTTTGGGTGCTGTTTGGCCGGAATATCATAGCTACCAGTGATCATGCACAGGGCCGCATCGGTCTCCGCGCGCTGGGCCGCATACCACGCGATATACGCATCGAATAGCGGTAGGCTCTTCCAGCAGGGGCCGCTGTCTTCCCCGATGCCGATCACCTGCCAGCGGACGAGCAGCTTTTCCTTTTCCGGCTTCCTCTGCGCGTCGAGCCGGATGATGCCGCGGGCCGCCAGATCCGTCAGGATCGTTCCGTGGCACACATATGTCAGGATCGGTGGCAGCATGGGATGACTGTACGGCGAAGCCGCCCAGCGCTCCAGCTGTTCGAGATACAGCGGGTGGCGTTTTTCATCATAGGGGGCCAGATAACACAGCTGGTCGCACAGGGGATGCGCGCAGGGGGCGCTGGTGCGGCCGCCGGAATCCTCCGTGACGGGGATGATGATCTTGGGCTCCTTTTTATCCACTGCACGCGCATCTGCGAGTTCGCCGGCTGCGTTGACCGTGATCTCGATCTGTGCGCTCGTGAGAATGTGAGACACCGGGGCAAGCACTTCGTGCCCTTCCTGCACCTTACCGACCTGCGCCGCGTGCGCATCATAGGTTTCCACCGCTTTTTGCAGCAGCCCCATTCACTCCACCTCCCCGAATTCCTTCAGCCCGGTGAAGTTTCCGAGCGCTTCGCCGAACGGCTTTATTTCCATGGCTCGCAGCGGCTTGTGCAGCGGGCAGTCTTCCGGTCGCGGGAACGCGATGACGCCGTACCGCATGACCGGATGCCAGAATCGCGCGGTCATTTGCCCGCGGGTCTCGTCGGAATAGGCCTCGTCGGCGTAGGTGATACCGTGATACATCAGCCCGAAGCTCAGTTCCGGCAGCGCGTCATAGGCGCCGCTGCCCTCCCCGAAGCGGCACGGCTCTACATAACCCTGACACTCCCGGGCGCCGAGGAAAATGTCGCGCCGGCCGCCCTTTTCGATCATGCGCCGCGCAATGTTGTGGTGCTTGTTTTCATTGCGGTCGGCAGAAAGTTCCGGGCGGTTATCATTCCACTCAAAGTGGGCGCGCACCTGGTAGCAGCAGTGCTTCAGATATGTATAATAAGCCAGCTCGTTGCCGCCGTTGTACTTGATCGGCCGGATACCTTTTACCTCCGTCTGGATGAGGTTCATGACCCGGACGGCATCAATGTACCAGATGAGCGTCGGTTTCCAGTAGACCGAGGACAGGACGCCCTTGAGTGCCTCATAGGTCGGTACCTGATAGCTGCATTTTTCGCCGCCGACACGCAGGATTGGGTCGGAGAACAGCGCATAGTCCCCGGTCACCTGAAACTCCACGATATTGGGATGTTCCGGTTTTCCCATCTTGTTCACACCTCCATGTAGTCCATTTGTCCAGCCTCCGGAACGAGGCCGGTATTTTTATCGTAGTATCCCTCCTGCAGCACCAGGATGCCCCCGCCGCATTTGGGAATCAGCGCGTGCGCCTCCTTTTCCAGCTTGCTGCGCTGCCAGCTGTAGAGGGAAACGGTATAGGGCTTGGCGCGTTCGAGCAGCGTGTATAGCTTTTCCAGATCGCGCTGCGGGTCGATCTGCCCGAGCTCCAGAATGATCTGCCGGCCCTCCCCGTATGGAACGATCACGTCAGTCGTCTCGCCGTCAAACACTTCAAATTTTGCGCCCGCGATCCGGAACGCCTGCTGCAGCAGATACTGCCCGCTGGCCGGACAATCCGCATCGGCAAAGTCGCGATTGTCGGACAGGAGAGAATAGAGTGTCACGGATTTTCCACTCAAGGAAACCGTGTCGTCCTGATAGCCATTGGCCATAGCTGCGTACAGCCGACGGTAATAGTAGCGGATCGCAGCGTCGGAGGTCAGGTCGTTTCCGTATTGCTCCGGATGCTGCCGGAACGCTTCCAGCAGCTGCAGGGACGCTGCTTTTGCCATTTGAATTTCGCGCAGGTGCCCGAGATTCTCGTCTATGCACGGCACGATGTGCACTGGTGCGGGCATTTGGCACTCGCCGTTGCGATTGCAGCGGCCGGCGGCCTGCACGATGCTGTCCATGCCGGCAGCCAGACGGATGACGCGCGCGAAGGAAATGTCCACGCCGGCCTCGATCACCTGGGTCGATACGCAGATCACTTTTTTGTGGTCTGCGTCCGGCGCAGCCAGTGCGTCCAGTGCGTTCTGCAGCGCCTGCAGCGTCTGCCGCCGATGGGCAATGCACATGGCAGCTGACAGATGAAAGCAGCGGTACGGCCCGGCACGCAGCGTGCGGTAGAGCTGCTCTGCCTCGTCCTTTCGGTTGCAGACGATCAGCAGACTGTCCGCATCCTCCAGCACCTGCAGGGCAAATTCCGGGATCTCGTCCAGCCGCCGGCCGGCACTGTCGATGATTTGCGTGCGGCGGAAGGCCGACCAAAGGGCCGTGTCATACGGGACGATCTGCCGATCTGCGTTTTGCAGCGGATGTGCCGCCGCTTCGAGGCAGGGCTGCGTCGCCGAACAGAGGACGACGGTCGCCCCGCAGACCGTAACCAGAAAATTGACGGCGAGATCAAACAGCGTCAGCAGATTGTTTGGAACCGTCTGCACCTCATCGATCACGACCACGCTGTTGCACAGCGCCTGAAAGCGGCGGATGCAGGCCGTCTTGCCGGAAAAGAGCGTGTTGAGCAGCTGCACCAGCGTTGTGAGGATGATAGGGCAGTTCCAGTTTTCCGCAAGCAGCTCCAGCTCATCGAGCCGCTCGGCGGTTTCCGTTGTGCGAATGACGTTGGAGTGGTGCTCGAGGATGAGCCGGTCATCACCGACATATTTGCGGATGACCTGTGCGTTCTGCTCCAGAATACTCAGCAGAGGCGATGTAAAAATGATGCGGGATTTGTTCCAGATCTTTGCGTGCGCTAGTGCATAGCGCAGGGAACTGAGTGTTTTTCCGGCGCCGGTCGGCACGTTCAAACGATAGACGCCGCCCGGCTGTGCGGCGAATGTCCGGCATTGCTCCGAGATTCGCCGCCGGGCGCGCGCGATGTCCGTATCGCATGGGAACTCGCCTAATTTTTGTTCCACGCGCGCAAGCAAGGTGTCCCACATGGCGGCGCGCGCCTCACCGTCAGGGAAGGCGGGATAGGTCATGTGCCCCATAAATTCCGCCGTGTCCCGGCGGTCCCCCTCGATGACGGCGGAGAGCAGCAGCCGCATCAGCAGGCCCAGATAAAAATCGCCCTCTACGCCGTATTCGTCCCGCACCAGCGGCTGCAGCTTTTCCATGCAGCGCCCGACTTCGGTCACTGCCTGCGCAAACAGCGCGTCCAGCTCCTCGAGCGGCGCACACTGCGCCAGATAATTGGCCAGAGATTCCTCGTAATCGATATCCGTCTGCTCCAGCCGGTGCAGGAAACCGCAGCGGCGCCGGTCGTCGATGCAGTCGAACAGGCCGTGGTGCGCACCGACGGCGCAGGCCAGCAGCTCGGCGGTCAGATTGCGAATCGGGTCGCCGTTCTGCTTGTGGTAGCGCTGAAGGAGAAAGCGCACAGCCGCAAACGTATGGTTGACCGAGCCGCGCACGGCCACCGGATTTCCTGCTGCGGCCATCTGCAGATATAGCCGGAAGGCCTCCTTGAATTTCCCCATATCGTGCAGCAGGCCGGCCAGCACGGCGAGGCACGTCAGCTGTACCGGCCGCAGCGCCGCGGCTGCATATTCCGCCGCTTTCCTGCAGTGTGCCTGCGCGGTCTGGCCGCGCTCTCCGTCAATGTGTGCAAGGTATGTCATGCATTCCCTCCGATTAGTAACAGAATAGCAAGTGAGGTGTCCAATAAGCAGGACAATCAGGTGCATTTGACCGAAACCGGTCGAAAGCCTGAAAAAACAGTGCGTGCGCAGTAAAAAGCTGATGTCGCTTGCATTCTTTGCCATTACAGTATCATGGAATTACCAGCTTGTCAACAAAAATTATTTCGTTGTAAGATGTAATGGACTTTTTGCGAATTTTTCTAATAGACAGAGCGCCGTTCGTGTGGTATTTTATAGCCGTCGTTTTCGTTCATGCAAATGAAAACGGGGATTGAAATGTTGTCAGCTGGAATGGCACAGACAAACACCGCCCCGAGGGCCATTGGCCCTCGGGGCGGTCGTATGATACGCCAACGCCCTCCAGACAGGGCTGAACGGCACCCCATTTGTTAGACAAGTATGGAAAGATACTTAGTACTAAAAAATGGGGTGCTTTTCCATGCCAAAGGGCGTACCAGATAAACGATACACGCCGGAATTCAAAAAGATGGTCGTGGAAACCATGTAGAAGGAAAAGCTGAGCTACAGTGAGACGGCAAGGCAGCAAGGGCCGGCCGCCAAAGCAGCTGCCAAAAGGAGCAGAAGAGGATCTGCCGGCAGAAGTCCAGCGGCTGCGCGCTTTGCGGCGCAAAAATTTTCGCACCGCAGCGCATATCCGCGCGCGGTTTCGCCGACAATAACCGGGAAGCAAATCCCGAACTTGCGCCTTTGGAGGAATGGATATGTACAAAAAGGACTTTATCGACACCAACGACTTCTCCCGGCAGGAGCTGCTGGACATCATCGAGCTGTCGCTGGCCATCAAGCGCGCCATCGCGCAGGGGTATTATCCTCCGCTGATGAAAAACCAAAACCTCGGCATGATCTTCCAGCAGTCGAGCACCCGCACGCGCGTGTCGTTTGAGACGGCCATGAGCCAGCTCGGCGGTCACGCGCAGTACCTCGGTCCGGGCATGATCCAGCTCGGCGGTCACGAGACCATCGGCGACACGGGCAGGGTGCTCTCGCGGCTGGTCGATGTGGTCATGGCGCGCGTCATCGAGCACCGCACGGTCGTGGAGCTTGCCGAGGCGTGCACGATCCCGGTCATCAACGGCATGAGCGACTATAACCACCCCACGCAGGAGATCGGCGACCTGTGCACGATCTGCGAGCACCTGCCGGCGGGCAAGCGGCTCGAAGACTGCAAGGTCGTCTTTGTCGGCGACGGAACGCAGGTGTGCGCATCGCTCGGCTTCATCACAACGAAGCTCGGTATGCACTTCGTGCACTACGGTCCGGAGGGGCATCAGCTGGGCGCCGGGCACAAGCAGATTCTGGAGGCCAACTGCAAGCTCTCCGGCGGCACATGGGCGGTCACGGACGAGCGCGACGCCGTGCGCGGCGCGGACTTCATCTACACCGACGTCTGGTACGGGCTGTATGAAAACGAGATGCCCAAGGACGAGCGCGTGCGCGTCTTTGCGGATTTTCAGGTCAACCGCGAGCTCATGCAGCTCGGCGCGCTCGGCTGCAAGTTCCTGCACTGTCTGCCTGCCACGCGCGGCGAGGACGTGACCGACGAGGTCGCCGATTCCGCCGCCTCGCTCTGCTGGGAGCAGGCCGGAAACCGCCTGACGGCGATGCGCGGGCTGCTCGTATACTTCACGCGCTGCCGCCGCAGCCCGTCGGAGCTGGCGCTGGCCGCGGCGCGCGAGGAGCTCGACACGTTTCTGGCCGCGCGGCTCGGCGGCTGCTGACCGGCGGATAAAGGAGCGGACGAATGGACGAACGCAAAAAGTTCCGCCTCGCGGACGTCATCCTCTCGGTCATCTGCGTCGTGTTCGTGGCCGAGGCCGCCGCGCCTGTCGCCTCCATCGGCAACAGCCAGTACTTCTGGTGGCTGTTCATGATCGCAGCGTTCCTGCTGCCCTACGGCATGATCTCGTCCGAGCTCGGCACGACGTATCCCGGCGACGGCGGGCTCTACGACTGGATCCACAAGGCGTTCCCGGAGACGAAGTGGGGCGCGCGCGCCTCGTGGTATTACTGGATCAATTTCCCGCTGTGGATGGCATCTCTGGCGGTGGTGTGTCCGGAGCTGCTGGGCGTGCTCACGGGCTGCGCTTCGGCTGGGGCGCACGGCTGCTCATCGAGCTCGCCTTCATCTGGGTCGTCACGTGGATCGCCTGCTACCCTGTGTGCGACAGCATCCTCATCCTCAACATCAGCGCCGCCATCAAGATGCTCCTCGCGCTGACGGTGGGCGTGCTCGGCATCGTCTATGTTGCGCGCAGCGGCTTTGTCAACGACATGGCGCCGCGCACGTTCCTGCCGGGCTTTGACCTGCACAGCCTGTCGTATATCTCGGTCATCATCTTCAACTTCCTCGGCTTCGAGGTTGTGTGCACCTACGCCGACAATATGCGCGATCCCAAGCGCCAGATCCCGCAGGCCATCGTGAGCGGCGGCATCGTCATCGCGCTCATCTACCTGTTTTCGGCCTTCGGCATCGGCGCCGCCATCCCCACGCAGGAGATCAGCGAGGATTCGGGACTCATCGACGCGGTGTCGCTCATGACCGGGCGCACGAGCGGCTGGTTCGTCGGCGCGGTGGCGCTGCTGTTTCTCATCACGCTCTTCGGCAACATGATCTCGTGGTCGATGGGCGTCAACGCCACCGCTGCCTACGCCGCCGCGCGCGGCGATATGCCCGCGGTCTTTTCCCGCCGCTGGGCGAAAAACGATATGCCCGTCGGCGCGGCACTCACGAGCGGCATCGTTGCGAGCGCGGTGTGCATCCTCGGTGTGGTCATCGAGCTGCTGTCTCCCGCGTCGTCGCTGTTCTGGAGCTTTTTCGCGCTCAACCTCGTCATGCTGCTGCTGAGCTATGTGCCGGTGTTTCCGGCGTTTTTGCGCCTGCGGGCGCGTGACCCGGATGCCGAGCGGCCGTTCCGCGTGCCGGGCGGGCGCGGGCTGCTGCGCGCGCTGGCCTATGTGCCCATGGCGCTGATCCTCATCTCGATCTTTTTCACGGCCGTGCCGCTGTCCATGGACAGCGAAACGCTCTCGTACTATCTGCCGATCACGGTCGGCTCGCTCATCAGCATCGCCATCGGCGAGGTGCTCATCGCGGCGCGTGCGCGCCGCCGTCCTTAGGAGGGGATACTATGGCAAAACGAATCATCGGCTCGACGCCCAGACGCGACGGCTACCGGATGCCCGCGGAGTTTGAGCCGCAGTCCGGCGTGTGGATGCTCTGGCCGGAGCGCAACGACAACTGGCGCGACGGCGCCAAGCCCGCGCAGCGGGCGTTTCTGGACGTGGCGGAGGCCATCTTGCAGTTTGAACCCGTGACGGTCTGCGTCAGCGCGGCGCAGTACCAGAACGCGCGCGAGCGCCTGCCGCGCGCCGTGCGCGTCGTCGAGATGGCGAGCAACGATGCGTGGATCCGCGACTGCGGTCCGACGTTTCTCGTCAACGACCGCGGCGGCCTGCGCGCCGTGGACTGGACGTTCAACGCCTGGGGCGGCCTTGTTGACGGGCTCTATTTCCCGTGGGATCTCGACGATCAGGTCGCGCAGAAGGTCTGTGAGCTCGAGCGCGTCGATTCCTACCGCACCGAGGGCTTCGTGCTCGAGGGCGGGTCGATCCATGTCGACGGCGAGGGCACGGTGCTCACGACCGAGATGTGCCTGCTGTCCGAGGGGCGCAACCCCTCCATGGACCGCGGCGCGATCGAGCATATGCTCTGCGAGTATCTCGGCTGCGAAAAAGTCCTCTGGCTGCGCGACGGCATCGACCCCGACGAGACCAACGGCCACATTGACGACGTGGCCTGCTTCATCCGTCCGGGCGAGGTCGCGTGCATCTGGACGGACGACCCGCAAAACCCGTTTTACCAGCCGGCGCGCGACGCGTACGACACGCTCTCTCGCAGGCGACGGATGCCCGCGGCCGCCGCCTGAAGGTGCACAAGCTCTGCCTGACGCAGCGGCCGTGCCTGCTCGAGGGCGCGGCGACGATCGACGCCGTGGAGGGCACCATCCCGCGCGCGGACGGCGAGGTCGCCATCGCGTCGTATATGAACTTCCTCATCGTCAACGGCGGCATCATCCTGCCGCAGTACGGCGATGAAAACGATGCGCTTGCCGTGCAGCAGGTGCAGGCCATGTTCCCCGAGCGCCGCGTGGTCGGCGTGCAGACGCGCGAGGTCGCCTTCGGCGGCGGGAACATCCACTGCATCACGCAGCAGCAGCCCGCGCCGCAGCGCAGGTGACGCCATGGCAAGGATCGTCATTGCGCTCGGCGGCAACGCGCTCGGCAATACGCCCGCCGAGCAGCGCGCGCGTGTGGCTGCCGCCTGCCCGGCGCTCGTCGGGCTCATCCATCAGGGACACGAGATCATCGTCAGCCACGGCAACGGTCCGCAGGTCGGCATGATCCAGACGGCGTTTGACGCCGCCGCGAAAACGAACCCCGCCGTCGCGCCCATGCCGCTGCCGGAGTGCACGGCCATGAGTCAGGGCTATATCGGCTATCATCTGCAGCAGGGGCTGCGCCGTGCGCTGCGTGCGCAGGGTATGCCGTGGCAGGTGGCGACGGTCGTCACGCAGGTCGTCGTCGACCCGGACGACCCCGCGTTTGGCGCGCCGGCAAAGCCCATCGGCGCGTTTTACGACGCGGCCGCGGCACAGCGGATGCAGCACAGCGACCCGACCCTGCATATGCGCGAGGATTCCGGGCGCGGCTGGCGGCGTGTCGTCGCCTCGCCGAAGCCGGTGGACATCGTCGAGCGGCGCTCGATCCTGAACCTGCTCGACAATGAGTATATCGTCATCGCCTGCGGCGGCGGCGGTGTGCCGGTCGCGCGCGACGCGCACGGGGACTATTTCGGGGTCGACGCCGTCATCGACAAGGACTTTGCCAGTGCCTGTCTGGCCGAGGCCGTGGGCGCGGACTATCTGTTCATCCTCACGGCGGTCGACCACGTCTGCCTGAATTTCGGCACGCCGGAGCAGCGCACGCTTGACGTACTGCACGCCGACGACGCGGAGCGCTACCTGCGCGAGGGGCAGTTCGGCGCGGGCTCGATGCAGCCGAAGGTCGCCGCTGCCGTGCAGTTCGTGCGCAGCGGCTGGCGGCGGCGCGCCGTCATCGCCTCACTCGCGCAGGCACCGGCCGCCATGCGCGGCGAGAGCGGCACGCGCATCGTGCCGTAAAAGGCGATAAACGCAGCAAACGCCGGTCTTTCCCACAAGGGGAAAGGCCGGCGTTTTTTCACGCCTTTTCAGACGTGCACGATGTAGTTTTCCTTGCGCGGGGCGGCCTCGGGCGCGGGACCGGCGGCGTAGCCGAGCGCGATCGCGCCGACGCCGCGCAGCGTCTCCGGCAGACCCCAGGCACGCAGCAGCGCCTTGCCGTCCGGACTGTCGAAGATCTCGCGCTCGCGGTTGACCCACACGGAGCCGAGCCCCTCGGCGTGCGCGGCCAGCATGAGGTTTTCGAGCACGCAGCTGCCGTCGGCCATGTAGTTTGCCTTCCCGCCGTCGCTGAGCACGACCACGATCACCGGCGCACCGTAGTAGGGGTCAGTGTCCTTGCCGATCACGGCGGCGTTGAGCTTTGTGAGCCGGTCGCGGTAAGCCTTCGTCTCCACGGCGACGATCGTCGCCGACTGCTCGCCCATGGCGGACGGGGCATAGGTGCCGGCCTCGAGCACGCGCGCGAGTACGTCCGCGGGCACGGTGTCCGGCTTGTAGGCGCGGATGCTCCGCCGGGTCATTATGAGTGTCAGAAAATCGTTTGCCATACGATGACCTCCGTTCGAATTTGTTACGGACAGTATATCACAAATCGCGCGCGTGTGGTATACTGTGGGCAAATCTCCGGTTTTTCGGCCGGTTTGGCAGAAAGGAGCGCCCACATGATCTTTCATATCACGCGCCTTATCCTGTGGCTGCTCCCGTCGGCGGTGGGCGTGCACGGGATCCGCGCATCGGCCTGCAGGCGAAAGCGGCTCTGCTGCGCGTTGTGCGTGCTTTTCTTCTTGCTGCTCGCTTCGCTTTCCGCTGTGCTCCCGGTTGAAAATCTCTTTTTGCACTTCCGGACGCCGGAGCGCGCGTTTGCATATCAGCACATGGGGAAAATTGAGCACATTCTCTATGGTGAGGACTCCTGCTTCGTGCTGTATAAGAACGAAAATGGCGTGGACAGCGACTGCATCCTGCCGAAAACAGCCGCGGGCTATCCGCTCTCGACCCGTTGGACGAAGCAGGGGATCGTGCGCATGCCGATCACGTCTAGTTCATTTCTGCGGGCAGAGGTATATCAGGCCAGGGGCACGCAGGACTTTTATATTTATTGCGAGAAGTTCCCGCCGGAGGCGCTGGAGGATATCCGCTTGTTTCGTGCATCCGGCGAGCCGGTCGATGCGGATGTCTATCTGCCGGACGTTCCCGGTTATGCGTATATCTACGTGAATGGATTCTCTGCCGGAGATTATCTGGTGGCCGGCGGGGAAAAGCTGACGCTTGAAGGTTGGCACTCGCTCACGGCGCCGGAAAAGAGTGCGGCCGCATCGTGACGGCGCGGCGACCCGGAATATATAGAAACGCACCGGCCGGTTTAAACAGAAAACCGGCCGGTGCGTTTTTCTACGGCGGCGTGTGCGCCTGGGACGGGCCCTGTCAAAACACCATTTGCGTACGATGCCGTCCGTGCGAAATTTGTTACAAATCGTATACCATATCCGGCGGCGATGTGCTATAATATTCAATTGACTCTAACCATTGGTTTTTTGCTTTTGACTACCTGCCGGCGCGCGAAAGGAGTTTCTCAGGCCATGCAGAAGATCGCAGCTTTCATCGTCAAAAAACGCAAGCTCCTGCTTGTTGTCATGCTCATCCTTGCCGGTGTGTGCGCGGCGCTGATGCCCTTCGTCGGCATCAACACCGACATGACCAAGTATCTGCCGAACAGCTCGCAGATGAAGATCGGCATGGATCACATGAACGAGGCGTTCCCGGATGCGGTGCAGACGTATACCATCCGCGTCATGTTCCGCGGGCTGGATGCGCGCGAAAAGCTCGCCATCCGCGAGCAGCTTGCCGAGATCCCGAACGTGCAGAGCGTCGCCTACGAGCCGGACAGCAGCGATTATAACCGCGATGATGCCACGCTCTACAAGCTCTCGACGCTCTATGACTACAATTCCGACGAGGAGGCGCAGATCGAGCGCGACGTGGCCGAGCGCTTTGCCGGCTATGATGTGGCCGTGCGCAGCGACGATACCTCGGCGCCGAGCATTCCGCCGATCGTGTTCGTCCTCTCGATCGTGCTTGTGACGACGATCCTGCTCATCGCCTGCCCGTCATACTTTGAGCCGGTGCTGTTTCTGCTGACGATCGGCGTGGCGGTGCTGCTCAACCAGGGCACGAATATCTTCCTCGGCGAGACGTCGGACGTCACGGCGAGCATTTCGGCCATTTTGCAGCTTGCGCTCTCGATGGACTACTCCATCATCCTCATGAACCGCTACCGGCAGGAGCTGGCCAAGGGCGACGACCGCGAGAGCGCCATGACGCGCGCGCTCACGGCGGCTTTCGGCTCGATCACCGGCAGCTCGGTCACGACGATCGTCGGTCTGCTGATGCTGGTGTTCATGCGCTTTAAGATCGGCATGGATCTCGGCATCGTGCTGGCCAAGGGCGTGCTGTTTAGTCTGCTGTGCGTGTTCACGGTGCTGCCGGGGCTGATCCTGTGGGCGGATAAGGTCGTCCGCAAGACGATGAAAAAGCCGCGCGCACCCAAGCGCGAGCGCAAAAGCGTGCTCGCGGGGCTCGGCCACTTCAGCTACCGCTGCCGCGGCGTGATCGCGGCGGCATTCGTGCTGCTGTTTGCCGGGGCATACATCCTGCAGCTGTCGACGCAGATCTCCTACACGCTCACCGACCCCGACCCCGTGGCCGAGGTGTTCCCGCCGGACAACCCGCTCGTGGTGCTGTATAACAATCAGGACGAGGCGGCCGTCTCCGCGCTGGCCGACCGGCTCGAGGACGACCCGAACGTCAAGAGCGCCATGTCCTATTCCACCACGCTTGGCCGCCAGTGCACCGCCGAGCAGATGGCCAACGCCATCGGCGCGCTCGAGGCCGGCATCCCGGTCAGCGCCGATATGCTCGGCATGATCTACTACGACGTGCACGGCGGCGGGCAGAGCGTGACCATGACGGCGGCGCAGTTTCTGCGCTTCCTGTCGCAAAACGTCGCCAACAACGCCACCTTCGCGCCGTACATCGACGAGAGCCTGACGGCAAACCTCCAGACGCTGATGAAGTTCTCCGATCCCGCGGCGCTCACGCAGCAGCGCACGGCGGAGTCGCTGGCCGAATTTCTCGGCATGAGCGCGTCGGACGCAAAGCAGCTGCTGCTCTACTACTATATGCAGCACGGCGGCGCGGACGGCAGCGGCACGATGACGATCCCCGCCTTCTCGAACTTCCTCAATAACGAGGTGCTCACCGACCCGACCATGGCGGGCATGATGGATGACGCGGCGCGCGCACAGGCATCTCAGCTGCAGACGTTCACGGATGTCACCGCCATGACCACGCCGCGCGACACCGCCGGCATCGCCGCGCTGCTCGGCATGGACGAGCAGACGGTCAAAACGCTCTTCATTGCCTACCACGCGTCCCGGGGCGACCTGTTCTCGGGCGGCCAGTGGGAGGTGTCGATGCAGAACATGGCAAACTTCCTCGTCGAATGCGGCGGTCTGCTCGATGAGGCGCAGGAGCGGCAGATCACGCAGCTGAGCTGGATCATCAACGGCTCCGTTTACGGCACGCGCTACACGGCGCCGCAGCTTGCGAGCGTCCTCGGCATGGACGCCGGGCAGATGCAGCAGCTGTATATGCTCTACAACAGCCGCCACGGCGACACGAGCGGCTGGACGCTGTCGGTGCAGCAGTTTGTGAACTTCCTCTGCCAGGAGGTGCTGCCGGATGCGCGCTTTGCCGCCCAGCTCAGCGGCGTGAACACCGCGCAGCTGCAGTCGGCGCGCACGGTCATCAACGCCGTCGCCTCCGGACAGGCGTACACGGCGGCGGGGCTGGCAAACCTCTTCGGCGGTCTCTCGAGCCAGATGAACCGCGGAACGATGGAGCTGCTGTTTCTCTACTATGCGAGCGTCAACCGCGGTGAGGCCGACTGGACGATGTCCATGCAGGAGCTGTTTGACTACCTGCATGATCAGTTCCTGACCGATGCGCGCTTTGCCTCCTTCCTGACCGACGATATGCGCGCGCAGATCACCGGCGCGCAGACGATGCTCACCGATGCGGTCGCGCAGCTGCGCGGCAGCAATTACTCCCGGCTCGTGCTCACGACGACGCTGCCGGTCGAATCGACCGAGACGAGCGCGTTCATTTCCGGGCTCATGCGCGAGCTTGACGCCGACACGACCGGGGACTATTACCTCATCGGCAACAGCGCCATGGGCTACGAGATGGAAAACAGCTTCCACAGTGAGCTGCTGCTCATCACGCTCCTGACGGCGGTGTCGATCTTCCTCGTCGTCGTGTTCACGTTCCGCTCGCTGATCATTCCGGCGCTGCTGGTGCTGCTGGTGCAGTGCGGCGTGTACATCACGGTCATGGTTGTCGGTCTGCAGGGGCTGGAGATCTATTACCTCGCGCTGCTGATCGTCGAATGTATCCTCATGGGTGCGACGATCGACTACGGCATCCTCTACACGAGCTATTACCGCGAGATGCGCGCGAGTATGCCCGTGCGCGATGCGCTCGTCGCGGCCTACCGCGGCAGCATCCACACGGTGCTGACCTCCGGCTCGATCCTCGTGCTGGTCACGGCGGTCGACGGGCGCTTTTTCGGCAACCTTGCCGTCGAGCAGATCTGCCGCACGATCTCCATCGGCGCGTTCGCGGCCATTTTGCTCATCCTGCTGTTTCTGCCGGGTGTGCTCGCCCTGTTTGACCGCTGGGTGCTGCCGCGCGACCTGCGCCGGCAGCTGTATCCGCCGAAGGCGCGCGGCGCGCAGAGCGCAAAGCAGGAGCAAAAAAATGTAACGCCATCAAAAAACAGCGAAGCACGATCGTGCTTCGCTGTTTTTGAAACTGTCAAAAAGTATTCCTTTTTGACAAATGGGTTTGCGGCCTGACTGCAGCGCACGCGCTGTCCGCCGTTGGCGGACAGCACGCACGTTTGCAGGCCGAGAAGTATTTTCTCCGCCGCACATGTCGCCGGAGAAAATGATTGGAATATCTTTCGCCGCTGCGGCGGCGAAACTCTGCGAGGCGCCTGACAAGTCGTGCTTCGCTGTTTTTCTTAAAAGTGCAGGACCTCGATGAGCAGCAGCCACGCCAGTCCGTAGTACGCGGTCACGGCGACAAGGTCGTTGACCGTCGTGATCAGCGGACCGGAGGCCACGGCGGGGTCGACGCCGAGGCGCTTGAAGAGGATGGGCACGGTCGTGCCGATGATGCTCGAGAGCAGCATGGACACCAGCAGCGCCGTGCCGGTGCAAAACGACACCGAGAAGGCAAAGGCCGCGGCCGCGCCCTTCGCCGCCATCAGATACAGCCCGATCGCACCGAAGGACAGCAGCCCAAGCAGCAGACCGTTCATCAGACCGACGCGCGCCTCCTTGCCCACCAGCGCGAGCTTCTGCCGGGGGCTGACGTCCTCGTCCATCAGCACGCGGATGGTCACGGCCAGCGACTGCGTGCCGACGTTTCCGGCCATGTCCAGCACGAGCGACTGGAAGCAGATGATGACGGTCAGGTGCGTGACGACGCGCTCGAACAGCCCCACCACGCTCGAGACCACGAGCCCGAGCCCCAGCAGGATCACCAGCCACGGCAGACGCTTGGTCACGCTGCGGCGCAGCGGCTCCTCGAGATCTTCTCCGGCGGTCAGACCGCCGAGCTTTGCATAGTCCTCGCCGAGCTCGTCGGCCACGAGCTCCGCCACGACCTGCGCGGTCAGCGCGCCGCACAGGCGGTTGTCGGCGTTGAGCACGGGGATGGAGTCCTCGGAATAGGCGCGGATGCGCTCGACGCAGTCCTCGATCAGCTCGTCCGCGTAGACATAGGGGTAGGACGTCATGAGAATGTCGTCGAGTGCGGTGGTTTCGCGCGCGATGATCAGCTCCTTGAGGTCGATCGCGCCGACGAGCACGCCGTTTGCGTCGATGGCGTAGAGCGTGGAGATGTTGTCGGTGTCGGCGGCCTGCCGGATCAGCTCCTTCATCGCCTGACGCACGGTCATGTCGGCACGGATGCTGACAAAGTCGGTGGTCATGCGGCTGCCGATCTCGTCCTCGTCGAACGAGCTCAGAAACGACAGGTCGCGCTTGACATCGTCGTCCATGAGGTCGACGAGCGCGCTGCGCTGCGCGCGTTCGAGCCCCTTGAGGTAGTCCGCCGCGGTCGACGGATCGAGCAGCGGCAGGATCTCGAGCTTTTTGCGGATGCCCAGCTCCTCGAGATAGGTGGGCATATCGTCCTCGGTGTATTCGAGCACACCGGCCAGCGTCGGCGCGTCGAGCAGGGCATAGAGCCGGCAGCGCTCGTCCCGGCGCAGCAGCTCGAGCGCCTCGGCGATGTCGCGCTCGTGGTAATCCTCGAGCTTTTTTCTCAGCTGCCCGGGCGCAAGGTTGCCGCGCAGCAGCGCCGCGATCTCGCCCTTGTAGTCCGGGTGGCGGTCGCCGGGGATGATCTCCGGCGGGGTGTTGTTCATTTCGGACATATCGTCTTCCTCCTTTGTGCAAAAGCTTCCGGGGTCAGAGGAAAACGGGCATGAAAAAACCGCCGTCTCATTCCCTCTTTACCCCTTGGGTATGCAGCTCGGGAAGGACAGCGGGTCCGGTCGCGCAGCGAGACCTGTCAGAACACGAACAGCGCCTGACAATCCCCTGTGCACCGGAGCTCTCTGCCCCTACTGTGACCCTGACTGCAGCTGTCCATGTTCTCACCTCACTTGTGGTGTATTCGGTCTGAAACCGAGGTCATTATAGCATCGTGACCCGGAATGTCAAGCCGCTTTTTGCAGGGGACTGGACATTTGCCACGCGCCGTGCTATCATGGCGCATCCGGACGGAAAGGAACGAGTGTTTTGATGATCAACGTGCTTTTTATCTGCCACGGCAACATCTGCCGCAGCCCGATGGCGGAGTATATTTTCCGCGACATGGTGCAGCGGCAGGGGCTGGCGGAGCGGTTTCACATCGCCTCGGCGGCGACCAGCCGCGAGGAGATCGGCAACGACGTCTATCCGCCCGCACGCGCCGAGCTGCGCGCGCACGGCGTCCCCGTCGGTCACCGCGCCGCCGTGCAGGTCACGCCGCGCGACTACGACGCCTATGACTGGCTGCTGACGATGGACGAAAACAACGCGCGCAACCTCCGCCGCATCCTCCCGCACGACCCGGACGGCAAGATCCGTCCGCTGCTGTCGTTCGCGGGGGAGCAGCGCGGCATCGCCGACCCGTGGTACACCGATGATTTCGGCGCGGCATATGCCGACATCGTGCGCGGCTGCACGGCGTTTCTGGAGCACCTGCGCCGCAGCGGAGCGGTTTAGCGCTCGCCGCCGGCGGTGATGAAAATGCGCGCCGCGTGCGCGCAAAAATTTGTGGAGAAATCCCTTTGAAATTTGCAGTCACCTCTGCTATAATCAGCATACAGCGTGTGGCGTTTGCGCGTAAATCCAGTTGCAGAGCGGCCACGCGCTTTTTTGCGCGCAGAAAAGCGCGGCAAACTTCATAGGCAGATCGTGTAGCAGAAATGCGTAAGTCCGGATGAATGGGACTTGCGCATTTTTTATTTTTCGGAAAGAAGGAGATATTTTGGACACAGGAAATCAGTTTTTGGGGACGGAGCGTATCGGTAAGCTCATGCGGCAGTACGCCATCCCCTGCATCATTTCGCTGCTGGTGGGTGCGCTCTATAACATCGTCGACCAGATCTTCATCGCCAACGCCAGTTACCTCGGCTCTTACGGCAACGCGGCCAATACGGTCGTGTTCCCGCTGACCGTCGTGGCACTGGCCATCGCCGTCATGATCGGCGACGGCTGTTGCGCCTTTGTCAGCATGGCGCTGGGCAGAAACGAGGTGGACAAGGCCAGGCGCAGTGTCGGCAACGCGGTGGTGTTAAGTATCGCCGGCAGTTTTGTCCTGACGGCGATATATCTCGTTTTTGCAGACGGGATCATCGCCATGTTCGGCGGCACGGTGAATGAGGAGACCTTCCGCCACGCACAGGAGTACTTCTTCTATATCACGCTGGGCATCCCGTTTTATATGTTCGGGCAGGCCATGAACCCCGTCATCCGCGCCGACGGCAGTCCGCGTTTTGCCATGGTCTCGACGCTTGCGGGCGCCGTCATCAACATCATCCTCGACCCCATTTTCATCTTCGCCTGCAAGTGGGGCATGATGGGTGCAGCCGTTGCCACGGTCATCGGGCAGGTGGCGACGGCGCTGCTCGCCGTGTGGTATCTGCTGCACATGAAGGTCATCCGCCCGGCCAAGACCGACTATGCCCTGAGCGGCAGCGTCTGCGGCCGGATGCTGACGCTGGGTATCACGAGCTTCCTGTCCCAGATCAGCCTCGTGGCGGCGATGGCGGCCATCAACAATATGCTGCGCAAATACGGCGCGCTGGACGCCGTGTTCGGGCAGGCACAGTATGCGCAGATCCCCATGGCGGTGGTCGGCATCGTGATGAAGTTCTTCCAGATCGTCATCTCCATCGTGGTCGGCATGGCGGCGGGCTGCATCCCCATCGTGGGCTACAACATGGGCGCGGGCAAGACGCTGCGCGTGCGCGATCTGTTCACCAGACTGCTGGTGGCCGAGGCGCTGGTGGGCGCGGTGGCGCTTGTGCTGGCAGAGGGCTTTCCCCGGCAGCTCATCGCCATTTTCGGCGCGGCCAACGAGAGCGGCTACTACACCGCGTTTGCCGTCAAGGCGTTCCGCACGTATCTGTGCATGATGATCCTCGCCTGCGTCAACAAGGCGTGCTTCATCTTTCTGCAGGCGGTGGGCAAGGCACTGGCCTCCACGCTGCTGTCCATGTTCCGTGAGGTGGTGTTCGGCGTGGGCTTTGCCCTGCTGCTGCCGGTGTTCTTCGGCCTGGACGGCGTGCTGTATTCCATGCCGGTGTCGGACATCCTGACTTTTGTCATCTCGGCGATCATCATTGTGAAAACCTATCGGGAATTGAACACGGAAGGAGTGCAGAACGCATGAAAAACAGAGTGATTACCATCAGCCGCGAATTCGGCAGCGGCGGGCGCACCATCGGCAAACAGACGGCGGAAAAGCTGGGCATCCCCTGCTATGACGCGGAGATCATTCAGGAGATGGCAAAGGAGACCGGCTTTGCACCGGCATATGTGAAGGAGGCGGGGGAGTACGCCCCCGGCGGCTTCCTGTCCTCCGCCTTTTCCAACCGGATGTTCGGACCGACCAACGAGGACATCCTCTGGGAGCATCAGTACAAGGTCATTACGGACCTTGCCGCAAAAGGGCCCTGCGTCATCGTGGGCCGCTGCGCAGACTACATCCTGCAGGACACGGCCGACTGTCTGAAGGTCTTTATCCATGCGGATCTGGCATTCCGGGCCAGGCGCATCGTGGAGGTCTACGGCGAGCGGGAGCAGTCCCCGGAGGAGCGCCTGCGGGATAAGGACAAGCGCCGGGCGGCGTATCACCGCTTCTACACCAACATGAAGTGGGGCTATGCGCAGAATTATCACCTGACGCTCGACAGCGGCGTCATCGGCATCGACAGGTGTGCGGACATCATTGCGCAGCTGTATTGAGACAAGAAAAAGTGGCCGGCTGCTCATGGCAGCAGACCACTTTTTGTATTCACAGGGCTTTTCGATATGTCTTTCTCGTCAGCAAAACCGCCGCGGCGCACGCCCCGGACGGGGCTGTCATTCCTGTTTATGGCGCAATATCCGGGAGCGAAAGGCCAAGTCTTTCGGCTAGCCCGGCCAGATAGCGGACGTGGCCGTCATCCGCGCCGCGGATGGTGAAATATCCGGATTTGTCGGCCGTGATGTTCTGCCCGCGGCAGACCACCCGCTCCCCTTTTTGCAAATAAACCTGCTTGCCATGGACTTTGTCGTGCTGGTATGCACGCACAGCGTTCACATAGTATTGGGCGAACAGCGCCTGTGCTTTTTCCAAGTCGCCCAGATGGCCGCAGATCATTACTTCGTCGAGCAGGATCAGCTGTCGGCCCATCACATCGAAGTGCGGATAGTCACGCCGGTGTGCGAGGATCGCCTCCCGGGAGGACAGCACGTCATAGACGGGCAGCACCTTTGTCAGCACATCGGGCAGGATCTGCTTCAAGAGCTGGGACGGCTGCTCTCGCAGGTCAAAGCACAGCTCCTGCCTGCCGTCAATGCTCCCGAGGCGGGAGCGCAGGGTGCAGTTGTATTCGTGGTAATACCGCTTCAGCGGCGACGGGGAAAAGGTGCGCTCGTCGCATTCCGGTATGCGGATGCCGAGATTGACCCACATTTGCTGTGCGGGGCCCGCGGACGGCAAACCGCACTGGAAGTGGATGATCTGCGACAGGTCGCCGGAAACAAAGCGGTGCAGTGTCCGCCCATATTTCCGGAAGCCGAGCGGCCTGAGCTGCGTGTAGACGGCGGCCTCGATCTCGTCAATACACATGGCTGCTTCTGTTTTTTCGTTCATGTTCGTTCTCTCTGGCGAAATTGCACTTTCATTCAAAACCGCCCGAAAGGCTGTGTCCTCCGGGCGGCTTTGCGCACATGTTGCGGCAGTTACACCGCCCAGCGGCGGCGGTCAAAGAGCGCGAGCGTCATGGCGATGGCGGCGGCAAAAAACACCAGCGCCGGCCACGGCAGACCCAGCACCCGCGGCAGCGGGGCGAGACACGTGATGGCCGCGCAAAACAGCAGCGAGCAGTCCAGCAGCGCGAAGATGAGCCGGTTCAGCAGCTTCGAGTGCGCGGCGCGCGCCGCATCCGACCACGACTTTTTCACGTTCACGGTCAGCTGTCCGGCGTTGGCCTTGCCGAAAAACTCCGACAGCTGCGCCGGCAGCACCGTGAGCTTCTCGCCGGAACGGGCGAGCTGCTGCGCAAGCGTTTTGACCTTCTTTTCAATGTGCTCGCGGCTCAGCGCGGTGTTCTTGACGTACTCCGCCACGATCTCGATGACGTTTGCATCCGGCGACACGCTCGTGAGCATGCCCTGAATGACGAGCAGGCTGCGCCCGAGCATCGTCAGCGAGCCGGGCACGGACACGCCGTATTCATTGAGGATCTGCACGAACTCGTCCACCAGCACGCCCATGTCCATGTCGGCCATCGGCATGGCCTCGTACTTGTGCAGGAAGATGCCGATGCGCTCGGCGAGCGCCTGCCGGTCGGGCATGCGCGTATATTGGCCGAGCGAGAGCAGCGTGTCCGTGAGCGCGGGCACGTCCTGCTCATAGATCGTGCGGATGATGCCCAGATACAGCTCCGCCTCGCGCGGGCTGATGCGCCCCATCATGCCGAGGTCGAGCCAGACGATCTTCCCGTCCTGCACGCGGATGTTGCCGGGGTGCGGATCGGCGTGGAAGAAGCGGTAGACCGTGATCTGGCGGATATAGTTGTGCACGAGCTTGACGGCGATCTCGTTGAGGTCGTAGCCGTCGGCGCGCAGACCGGCGGCGTCGTCGATCTGGTGACCGGCGATGTACTCCATGACGAGCACGTTCTTCGTGCACCACATCGGGTAGGTCGCCGGGCAGTCGGCATAGACGATGCCGTCGTTGAGACGCTTGAATTCGGCGATGTTGTCCGCCTCGATCGTGAAGTCGAGCTCCTCCTGCACGGTGCGCCAGATCTCGTCGAGTACGGCGTGAAAGTCCAGCGCGCTCGCGAGCGGCGTGTATTTGAGCAGCACGGCGGCGCGCTTGAGCAGGCGCACGTCGCGGCTCATGATCTCATACAGGTCGGGGCGCTGCACCTTCACGACGACGCGCTGACCGCCGGTCAGGGTCGCTGCGTGCACCTGCGCGATCGAGGCCGAGCCGAGCGGCCGGATGCCGATGTCGGAAAAGACCTCCTGCCACGGGCGGGCGTAGGCCTGCGTGAGGATGTCCTCCACCTCGGTCAGCGGCATGGGCGTCACGTCCGTGCGCAGCGTCTCGAGCGCGAGGCAGTATTCTTTGGGCAGAATGTCCGAACGCATGGACAGAATTTGTCCGAATTTGACAAACGTCGGCCCGAGGTCCACAAAAATATCGCGCACCTTCTCCGGCGTCAGCCCCTGAACGAGGTGATGCTTTTGCAGTATGGCGACGATCTCGGCGAAGCGCTTGGCCTCGTCGAGCTGCGCGGCGGGGCCGGCCATCAGTCTGCTTCCTTCTTGGCCAGCAGCTTTTGCAGCAGCGCCTCGCGCTCGTCGGCGCTCATGGCGTCCACATCCACGGCGGGCTTTTCGTCCGCGTCCCTGGCGGCGGCCTGCTTGCAGGTGCGCTTGAGCTCCTCGTTGAGCACGCGCCCCTTCTCCACGGTCACTTCGCCGCGCGCGACGCACTCATCGAGCAGCTTGCCGAGCTTTTCGCAGCCGAGGTCGGCCGCGCCCACGGAGGCGACGATCAGCTTGCGCAGATAGCTTTCAATAGAATCCATAATCCATACACTCCTTATCTTATCTTGTGCACTTTGCGGTATCGTATGCCCGGTCCCGGGCGGGGATCACGAGTTGGCGCCGGCCGCGGCGGCCGCGTCGAGCAGCGCCATGACCCGGCGGTAAAACATCCGTGTGCGCACGACGCCGGTGTTCATCACGCCGCCGATCGCGGCCAGATGGTCCAGCTCCTCGACCGGCAGCACCTGCCACACGCCGCGCTGCGGCGTCTGATCGGGCGCGAAGTCCGTGTGCGGTGCGCCGCCGGGATAGTGGGCGGAGACGGTGTTGACGAGCCCGTCGTTCGGCAGCCAGTCGGACGGCACGGCGCCGCCCGCGCGCCCCATCGCGGTCGAAAACGGCCAGAGCAGCGGCGTCATGGCCGTGTCGGGCTTCTGGTCGTGCGTGAGCAGACGCGGCAGCGTCCGGCAGCAGGGGATGGAGAAATACCAGGCGTCCGGCAGTGTGTCGATGCGCGCATTGAGCGCGCGCGCACCGGCGCAGCGCAGGTCGTCAAAGGCGTTGTCGCCCGCCGGGAGCGGGTTTTGCGCCAGCATCCGCAGCGCGGCCGTCGTGATCGGCTCGTCCGGGTCGCGGCGGATGCCGAACTGGTCGAGCCGGAAGTCATATACGTCCTTGAATGCCGAGATGCCGAGCGCGCGCGCCGCGCCGAGAAACAGCGTCGAGAGCGCATTCGCAGCATCCGGCTGCACGTCGAGAAGTGTCGAACCGTCGTGCGGTGCGGCGATGGCCACCAGCGCGTGCACCCAGCCGGTCCTGCCGCCGGTGAACAGCGGCGAAGGCGTCTCGCCCGCGGCCTCGGCCGCCTGCACCTCCTCGGGGCAGCCGTGCGCGAGCAGCTGCATGAGCAGCCGCGCCGTCGCGCCGCCGAAGCTGTGGCCGACGAGATCGACGGGCTTGTCCGCGCCCCAGCCGGGCACAAGCGGCGCGGGATATGCCGTGCCGAAGCGCGCGTGGCCGAAGCGCCGCGCGTGCGCGATGCCGTAGTCGGCTCTGCCGCCGGTGAGCGCGGCGTAGAGCTCACACGCGCGGTCCCACGCGCTCGAGATGATGCCGACCGAGGCCGCGCGGCAGTCATACCCGCAGCGGTTGAGATAGCCGAGCACGTCGCCCGCCGCAAGCCCCCAGTAGGGCACGGCGCGGTAGAGCGCGTCCTGTGCGCCCCAGCCCAGCAGCCCGTGCACGAACACGGTCGGGTGCGCGCCGCGCCCGCCGGGCGGTGCGTCCGGCAGCAGGCATTCGCCTACCTCCAGCGCCTGCTGCAGCAGCTCCTGCGGTGTTTTCATGGCGCGCCTCCTTCCGGGAGAAAATCCTGTTCTTAATATAGCACACCGGCCGGAGAGCGTCAATGCTGCGCCCGGGAGAAACAAAACGCCGAAAACAAAGCGGAGAGCGCGGCGGGAAATTGTGCGAAATGCTAAAAGTGAAGTTTTTTGCCAAATGCGCTTGACTTCAGCAGCTAAAAGCGCTAAAGTAGGCACATCTTCACTACAGGAGGCCGCAATCATGCGTCTGGTCCGATTTGCAAGCGCATATTCCTACTATTACTTTATCGAGGGTAATAGTCGTTTGTGCTGCGATCATACCAGAACCATCTGAGACTTCCCGGTCCGGTTTTGACAAGGCTGCACAGACGACTGTGTGGCTTTTTTCTTTGCCGGCAATGCATTAAGGAGGAAAAAAGATGAACATCAAAAAACTCACTGCTCTGCTCTGCGCCGTGGTCATGGTGCTGTCGCTGGCCGCCTGCGGCGGCAGCGGCGACAAGGCCGAGAATAAGCACTACACCGTCGGCATCTGCCAGCTTGTGCAGCACGATGCGCTCGACGCGGCCACCAAGGGCTTCCGCGATGCGATCACCGACGCGCTCGGCGCCGAGAACGTCACCTTCGACGAGCAGAACGCCGCTGGTGACAGCGCCACCTGCGCCACCATCTGCAACGGCTTCGTGTCCAGCGGCGTGGATCTGATCCTTGCCAACGCGACCGGCGCGCTGCAGGCTGCGGCCGCCGCCACGAAGGACATCCCGATCCTCGGCACGGCCGTCACGGAGTACGGCGTTGCGCTCGGCATCGACAACTTCTCCGGCACGGTCGGCGGCAACATCTCCGGCACGTCCGATCTGGCCCCGCTCGATCAGCAGGCGGCCATGATCACGGAGCTGTTCCCGGATGCCAAGAACGTCGGCATCATCTACTGCTCCGGCGAGCCGAACTCCGTCTACCAGGCGGACGTCGTCAAGGCCGCGCTTGAAAAGGCCGGCTGCACCGTCACCATCTACACCTTCGCGGATACGAACGATGTCGTCTCCGTCACCGGCACGGCGAGCGACGCCAACGACGTCCTCTACGTCCCGACCGACAACACCGCCGCCTCCTGCGCCGAGGCCATCAAGGGCGCCGCCACGAAGCCCATCGTCGCTGGTGAGGAGGGCATCTGCAAGGGCTGCGGCGTTGCGACGCTGTCCATCGACTACTACGAGCTCGGCCGCACCACCGGCGAGATGGCCGTGAAGATCCTCAAGGGCGAGGCCGACATCTCCACCATGGCCATCGAGTACTACCCGAACCCGGTCAAGAAGTACAACCCCGAGATGGCCAGCCTCTACAACGTCACCATCCCGAGCGACTACGAGGCCATCGGCTGATTTTCAACACGATTCCCGGCTCCCTGCCGCAGTTTCTGCGGCAGGGATACTCCACACTATGAGGTAATGATATGAATTCACTGGTTCTTGCGTCCCTGAGCCTGCCGAATCTGGTTTCGCGCCTGCCCGGCGGCGTTGCGCAGGGCATCATCTGGGGCATCATGGCGCTGGGCGTGTACATCACGTTCCGCCTGCTCGACGTCGCCGATCTGACGGTCGACGGGTCGTTCACCACCGGCGGCGCCGTGACGGTCGTGCTCATCGTCGCGGGCTGGCCGGCATGGGCGGCGCTGCTGGCCGCCGTGGTCGCGGGCCTGCTCGCGGGCCTTGTGACCGGCCTGCTGCACACAAAGCTCGGCATCCCGGCCATCCTCGCCGGCATCCTGACGCAGTTTGCGCTCTACTCGATCAACCTGCGCATCATGAGCATGAAGGCCAACACCCCCGTCAACCCGGATAAGTACGACCTGTTTCTGACGCTGCGCAGCGTGCCAGGCGCGATCTGGAAGGGACTGCTGCTCGCGGCGGTGCTCATCGCGCTGCTGTACTGGTACTTCGGCACCGAGCAGGGCAGCGCCATCCGTGCCACCGGCGCCAACCCCGCCATGAGCCGCGCGCAGGGCATCAACATCGACGCCATGAAGGTGCTCGGCCTGTCGCTCTCCAACGGCATGGTCGCGCTCTCCGGCGGCCTGATGGCGCAGTATCAGGGCTTTGCCGACATCAACATGGGCCGCGGCGCGATCGTCATCGGCCTCGCCGCTGTCATCGTCGGCGAGGTGCTGTGCGACGCCTTCTTCCGCAAGGGCTGCAACTTCTCGGTGCGGCTGGGCTTTGTCGTGCTCGGCGGCATCGTGTATTACCTCGTCATGGTGCTCATCCTCTGGCTCAAGCTCGACCCGAACGATCTCAAGCTCTTCACGGCTGTGATCGTGGCGGCGTTTCTGGGCGTGCCGTATCTCAAGGGACAGGCCAAGAGCTCGTTCCACCGTCTGAAGAAGGGAGGCAAGTGATATGCTGACATTGGACCATATCTCCAAGACCTTCAACCCCGGCACGATCAACGAAAAGCGGGCGCTCGACGGGCTGTCGCTGCACCTGAAGCCGGGCGATTTCGTGACCGTCATCGGCGGCAACGGCGCCGGAAAATCCACCATGCTCAACGCCGTCGCGGGCGTCTGGCCGGTGGACGACGGGCGCATCATCCTCGACGGCGTGGACGTGACCGCCATGCCGGAGTTTCACCGCGCGCAGTACATCGGCCGCGTGTTCCAGGACCCCATGATGGGCACGGCCGCAAATATGCAGATCGAGGAGAACCTCGCCCTCGCCGCGCGCCGCGGCAAAAAGCGCACCCTGCGCTGGGGCGTCACGAAGGCCGAGCGCGAGGAATATCACGAGCGGCTCAAGACCCTCGGCCTCGGGCTTGAGGATCGCATGACGGCGAAGGTCGGCCTGCTCTCCGGCGGCCAGCGTCAGGCGCTGACGCTGCTGATGGCCTCCCTGCAAAAGCCGAAGCTGCTGCTGCTCGACGAGCACACCGCGGCGCTCGACCCCGCGACGGCGGCCAAGGTGCTCGAGCTGTCGGACCGCATCGTGCGCGAAAACGAGCTGACCGCCATGATGATCACCCACAACATGAAAGACGCCATCGTGCACGGCAACCGCCTCATCATGATGAACGAGGGGCGCATCATCCTCGACATCGAGGGCGAGGAAAAGCAGCACCTGACCAAGCGCGACCTGCTCGACAAGTTCGCCGAGGTCGCGGGCATGCAGGTCGAATCCGACGAGGTGCTGCTGAGCTGACGGGCGCGTCTGCACGCAAAAACATCCGCATATTCTGCCGCTCCGGCGCCGGTCGCGTACCGGCGCCGGAGATTTTTTCTTCCGCCGGACAGAATTTCCGCCCGCGCGGCAACTACCACGAAAACTACCAAAATTCGACCGAAAAGTTTGTGCAGTTTTTTTGCCGGAAAACACACACAAACCCCGAAAAGTATGGTACCCTTTCCATGCGAATTTGTTATGTAAATTTGCCGTTTTGTTTTTTGAGGTTCAGGAGGAGAAAGGTCCGTGGTTTTCAGCAGCCTGTCGTTTTTGTTTTGCTTCTTTCCGGCGTTTTTGCTGGTGTACTATCTGACACCGTCGCGTCCGGCCGGCGCGCGCAATGCCGTGCTGCTGGCGGGGAGCAGTGTGTTTTATATCATCGGGCTGGACGGTCAGTGGGCGTATTTTGCGCTGCTGGCCGCATCGGTGCTGGTCAACTACGGGCTGGGTCTGGCCATCGTGCGCGACAAGCCGCGCGCGAAGCTGTGGCTCATTCTCGGCATCTGCTACAATTTCCTGTGGCTGTTCCTATTTAAATATCTCAACTTCGTGCTCACCGGCGTCAACGGTGCGCTCGGGCTCGTGTCCGGCGGCAAGGCGGCGATCCCGCTGCTGCGCTGGGCGCTGCCGGTCGGCATCAGCTTCTACACGTTCTCGGCGGTGGGCTATCTCATGGACGTCTACCGCGGCACGGTCGCGCCGGAGCGCTCACTGCTCACGTTCGGCACGTACCTGACCATGTTCCCGAAGCTGGTCTCCGGCCCGATCGCGAGCTATACGGAGCTGCAGCCGGAGTTCGGCGCGCGCAATGTGTCGCTGCGTCAGGCGGTCGACGGGCTCAAGCTGTTCGTGTTCGGCATGGCGCTCAAGGTTTTGCTTGCCAACCAGCTCGGCGGCCTCTGGAGAGATGTGACCACCATCGGCTTCGAGAGCCTCTCGACGCCGCTTGCGTGGATGGCCGCGTTCGCGTATTCGTTCCAGCTCTATTTTGACTTCTGGGGCTATTCGCTCATGGCCATCGGCATCGGCCGGATGCTGGGCTTCCACATCCCGGAGAACTTCCGCTGCCCGTATCTGGCGCTGAGCATGACGGAGTTCTGGCGCCGCTGGCACATCACGCTCGGCACGTGGTTCCGCGAGTATCTGTATATCCCGCTCGGCGGCAGCCGCTGCAGCCGCAAGCGCATGATCTTCAACCTCCTCGTCGTCTGGCTTGCGACCGGTCTCTGGCACGGCGCGCACCTGAACTTCCTGCTCTGGGGTCTGGGGCTGTTCGCGGTGCTGGTCGTGGAAAAGCTCTGGCTCAAGAAGTATCTCGACCGCTGGCCGATACTCGGGCACCTGTACATGCTTGTGCTCATCCCGGTGTCGTGGGCGGTGTTCTCCGTGTCGGACTTCGGGCAGCTGGGTGCGTATTTCGGCCGCCTGTTCCCGCTGTTTTCGCGCACCGCGGCGGCGTATCCGCTCGATTTCCTCAAGTACGGCAAGACCTACGGCGTGTTCCTCATCCTCGGTCTGCTGTGCTCGACGTCGCTGCCGGCGTATCTGTACCGGCGGTTCAAGAGCACGTGGCTCGGCGCGATCATTCTGGCCGTGCTGTTCTGGCTGTGCCTGTACTGCCTGAGCAAGGGCATGAACGACCCCTTTATGTACTTCCGATTCTAAGGAGCGTAGACACATGAAACGCATCAAACCGCAACATTTCCTCATCCTGCTGCTGGTGGCCGCGCTCGCGGCGGCGCCGTTTCTCATCCGCGGCCTGATCGACCGCAGCGACTCCGGCAAGGAGCCGACCGCCGCCGTCACCCCCACGCCGGAGACCACGGCCGAGCCCACGCCCACGCCCGAGCCGACTCCGCTGCAGTTTACGACCGTGGACGCGTCGTATTTTGACGACGCGCTCTTCATCGGCGACTCGCGCACTGTCGGCATCGCCGAATACGGCAACCTGAAAAACGCGACCTATTTTGCCGACGTCGGCCTCAATGTCTATGTCGCACAGACGAAGGCCGTCGCCGTGAAAAACGTCGGCACGGTCACGCTGCCGCAGCTTTTGAGCCAGAAGACCTTCGGCAAGGTCTACATCATGCTCGGCATCAACGAGCTCGGCAACGATCTGGATGACATCGCGGCGAAGTTCTCCGCCCTGATCGACGCCGTGCGCGCCGCGCAGCCGAACGCCATCGTCTATGTCGAGGCGAACCTGCACGTCGGTCCGTCGCGCTCGAGCACGGACGCGACGTTCAATAACCCCCGCATCGACCGCCTCAACGAGAAGCTTGCCGCGCTGGCCGACGGGAAGGACATCTTCTACATCGACATCAACGAGGTGTTCGACGACGAAAACGGCAACCTGCGCGCCGATGCCAGCGGCGACAGCACCCATGTCTACGCAAAGTACGATCTGGACTGGTGCGACTGGCTGTGCACAAAGGCGATCGTCCGCTGAAAACGAAAAAAAGCCAGCCGGAAACCGTTCCGGCTGGCTTTTTTGTGACTGTGCGGTCACTGTGCTCTCTCATGGTCTCTCTCGACGCGCGGGCGCATCAGCGCTTGAGGATGTACCACACAAATCCACCGCAGGCAAGGATCATACCACCGCCGACTGCTGCAAAGATCATGTGTCTGCCTCCTTTCCCCCGAAAGCTCCGGCCGGTGTCCGGCCGGGGCAACAAAGTGACTTACCTTGAAGTTACTTCATTATAAGATGAACCCGCGCTAAGTTTCCGGAAAGACGCGGCAAAAACGGCACGCTGTCGTTAAGAAGGCGGAAAGAAATCGGCGCTGCGCTGCAAAGACAGTCGCGCGCAGGCGCACATTGTGCTATGCTGAACGTGGGAGCGGAGACCAAACAACGAGAGGGACAAAGAGGGGTGCTTATGCAAAGAGCGAGCAAACGCGCGCCGCAGTGGCTGCGCGATCTGGGTGTTTTCATCCTTGTCATGGGCGGCGCGGTCGGCATTTGTATGCTGCTGTCGGCGTGCTATGACGACAACAATCCGTTTGCCACGTCGGTGTTCATTCTGGCGGTGGTGCTCATCTCGCGCTTTACCAACGGCTATCTGCCCGGCGTGCTGGCGGCGGCGGTCGGCGTGGTGGGCGTGAACTATCTGTTTACCTACCCGTTTCATGAGTTCAATCTCTCCATCGACGGCTACCCGCTGACGTTTGCGGTCATGCTGGTCGTGAGCGTGCTCGTGAGCACCCTCACCACGCAGATCAAGCGGCAGGAGCAGCTGCGCTACGAGGCGGAAAAGGACCGCATGCGCGCCAATCTTCTGCGCAGCGTCTCGCACGATATCCGCACGCCGCTCGCGGCGATCATGGGCCTGAGTGCAACGGTCGAGGAGGGCGAAACGCTCTCGGACGAGGGGCGCGGCATGGTCGAGGAGATCCGCCAGAACGCGCAGTGGCTGCTGCACCTGTCGGAAAACATCCTGTCCGTCACGCGCTTCAGCGAGGAGGGCGTCGTCATCGAGAAGTCGGACGAGGTCGTCGAGGAGATCGTCGGCAGTGCCATCCGGCGCTTCCGCAAAAACTGCGGCACGGACATCCCCATCGCGGTCACGAAGCCGGAGGAGATCCTGCTCGTGCCGATGGACGCCACGCTCATTGAGCAGGTGCTGCTGAACCTGCTGGAAAACGTCGCCCGGCACAGCCCGTCGGCGACGGAGATCTTCATCGAGATCCGCGACGAGGGCAGCCGCGTCTGGCTGACCGTGGCGGACAACGGCGACGGCATCCCGCCGCAGCTGCTCGGCGTGCTCTTTGACGGCTATCTGCCGCTCGGCGCGGTGGAAGCGTCCGACCGCAGCCGGCACATGGGCATCGGCCTGAGCGTCTGCCGCGCGATCGTGCGCGCACACGGCGGGGAGATCTATGCAAGAAATCGAGTCGGCGGCGGCGCGGAATTCCGCTTCTGGCTGCCGGAGGAGGGACACACATGATCCGCAACAAAATCATCATCGTCGAGGATGATCCCGGCATCAGCAAATATCTGCAGGCGGCGCTGCGCGGCCACGATTACGAGCCCATGCTCGCGACCGACGGCAAGACGGCGCTGGAGATGATCGCCTCGCACTGCCCGGATCTGCTGCTGCTGGATCTCGGTCTGCCGGATATGGACGGCAGCGAGATCATCCGCTCCGTCCGTTCGTGGAGCCGCATGCCGATCATCGTCATCTCGGCGCGCAGCGCGGAGCTCGATAAGGCCGCCGCACTCGACATGGGGGCGGACGACTACCTCACCAAGCCCTTCGGCACGGTGGAGCTGCTGGCGCGCATCCGCACGGCGCTGCGCCACACGCGCACCGACGGCACGAGCGACGCGCTGGCCATGACGGGGGAGTACCGCGTGGGCGACCTGTGCGTGGACTACAACAAGCACCGCGTCTATCTCGCCGGAGAGGACACGCACCTGACGCCGAACGAGTATAAGATCGTCGCCTTGCTCGGCCGCCACGCCGGGCAGGTGCTCACGTATAAATCCATAATGAAAGAGCTCTGGGGTCCCGGCGTCGGCGGGGACAACAAGCTCCTGCGCGTGCACATGGCCAACATCCGCCGCAAGATCGAGCCGAACCCGGTCGAGCCGCAGTATATCTTCACCGAGGTCGGTGTCGGCTACCGCATGGCCGACAGCCACTGAGCCCATAGCGAGAAAAACGCCCGGAGCGTCAGCTCCGGGCGTTTTGGTGTTGGGGGTGCTTTAGTTTGCCGTGATCGTGATGCTGCGGGAGATGGACTTTGCCATATCGTTGCCGCCGAGGATGTAAGCGGTCTGGCGGTACGTGCCGGGCTCGGTGGGCGCATTTTTGCTGATGTACAGCCTGTGCGTGTCCGTCGTGCCGACATAGCGATAGTGCACGCCGTCCTGATTGTGGGCGGCTTGCTCACCGCGCATGAGCGTGGCGCCGAGCGGGCTGTTTGCCAGCTCATCGGTGGTGAAGGTCGTCTGGTCGTTATTCCAGACCAGGTTTGCACCGGTGGCGCGCATCTTCACGATGAGCGTGCTCGTGCCGACGCCGGTCTTGTAGTTCGGGTTGGACGTGATCGCCGTCGTGAGGTACATACCCGCGCGGTTCGGCGAGCCGATGGCCACGCGCGTGCTGTCAAACACGCCGGGAAGCTTGTTGATCACCTTGAGCAGCTCCGTGAACGAGGAGATGTCGATGTTGAAGATCTTCAGGAACTTGGCGAGGTCATCCGTCGGCTTTTCGAGCTGCTGCAGCAGCGCGCGCAGCTCGCCGAGGGTCATGCCGTCGTTGAAGATGTCCGTGAGCGTCTTGCCGCAGAGGAGCTTGACGACCGGGTCGATCTTTTCCAGTGCCTCCGGGGAGAGGATGCTCTCCGGCAGCTGCAGGTAGATCGCGCCCTTGACGTTGCTGGTCACGCCGCTGTAGACCTTGAAGATGGTGAAGTCGCCCTCCGGCTTCGTGGTGACATACTGCTGCGTGGTCGGCTTCTCGTCATAGAAGATCGAGGCGGACTTGACGTGCACGCGCACGAACGCCTTGTTCACCGTGAGCGTACCCTCGACCGCGTCGCAGCCGAGATAGTCGGCCGTGGTCGGGAAGCTCGCGCGGATCTGCTGGTTTTCACCGGCGCCGATGCCCGGCGCGGTGTAGTCAATGCCGAATTTCACCGTGCCGCCCTCGACCGGATACCAGTTGTCGTGCGTCAGGAACCCGTGCTCGCTGCTGCCGGTGCCGTAGTACTCGACGACCATGCTCTGGGCAGCGGCCTCCTTGCTCACGGTGGTCTGCGACCAGTCGATGAGCTTGTTGAGGATCTGCGTGCGCATGGCGGCGGCGTCCTTCGTGTAGGTGAGGGAGACGCCCTCCTTGAGCACAATCTTCGCCTGCGTGCGCGCGTCGACTAGCGTCACGGAGACGATGGTGTCCTCGCCGTTTGCGGTGAGCTTTACGTTGTACGTGCCGACGGCGATGGCCGGGAATTCACGCAGTATGGGTTTCTTACTCCAGCCGCCCTCCAGCACGACATAGCGCGATTCGTGCGGCGGGAGCGTTGCCTTCGACTCATAGGTCACGGTCACATCATTGACGTCCGTGCCGGGCAGGACGGCGGCGACGATGGCGGCGCGCAGCGCGTCAAAGTCGATCTTGCCGTCGGCGGTATAGGTCATGTTGAGCGTGTAGGTGCCGTTGTCGTCCTCAGCCGTGTCGGCCGCGGTGCTCAGCGCGGCATCCGGCACGGTGTCGGTGCCGGTGTCCGGCGTCACGGTGGGATCAGTGCCCGGCGCGGCGTCCGGCGTCACGGACGGGGCTGCGGCATCCGCCGCGGGAGAAGCCAGCTTTGTGAACGTGTAGACCGTGCTCGTCCCCTCCATGCGCACGGTGTAGCTCTGCGCGGCCGATTCGCTGTTGAGCGCGGGATAGCTCGCGTTGAGGCGGTCGCGGAAGAAGCTTCCGGTGGTGTCAAAGCCGTTGACCGGCGTCCACTTGACGGCGTAGTCCGACAGGATGCTGGTCGCGCGGTATTCCCATTGCTGGCTGCCGACCTCGTCATAATTGCTCAGCAGGGTCTGGCTGAGCAGGTCGTTGACGTCTGCTCCGGCGGGGATGTAGGCCGCGCCGTCGTGGCCGGCCGGGACCGCACTCGCGGCGGAGACCGGCAGCTGGAATGCGGCGAGTTGGCCGAACAGCAGCACAGCCAGCAGCAGGGCAAGGATTCTGGTTGCGTGTTTGCGAGATGTCATTGCAATAACCTCCGATTCCGGTATTTCTGTGGGGTCGTGCCCGGGGTGGGAGCCCGGGCACAGCTGCATTATACGGTGCATTTCCGGCATTTTCAAGGCCTTTGGCAAAAATGTATCAAAAAGCTTAACATGTATAAAAAATTCATGTGCATTTCTTTCGTTGTGCGCCCAATGAAATGAAAAAACACCCGCCCGCATTTCGCGGACGAGTGTTCGGTGCGACGTTTTTTATTTTCCCAGTGCGGCGCGCATTTTGCCGCAGATATCCTCCGTGAGCGCGTTGGTCGTGGTGGCCTTGACCGTCTCGGCGGGGATGACCTCGCGGATGCGCACATACACGTGCGAGCGCCGCCAGGGGACGTTGCGCGCGATGCGCTCCGTGCCCTCGACCGTGCCGACCACGATGGGGACGTTTGCTTTCTGCGCGATCTTGAGCGAGCCCGCGTGCCATGGCAGCAGCTTGCCGCTTTTGCTGCGCGTGCCCTCGGGGTAGATGGCGAACGAGCACACGTGCGCGCGGATGAGATTGGCGGCGGCGTTGATGGTGGTCAGGGCGTTGCGCGCGTTTTCGCGGTCGATCGGCAGAAAGCAGCACCGGCGCACGAACGGGCCGATGACGAACTTGCGCATGTTCGACGGCTTGGACACGAACGCCAGCGGCCAGCGCCGCAGCACCCACCACTGCACCATGGGGTCAAAGTTCGAGCGGTGGTTGCTCACGAAGAGAAATTCCGAATCCGTCGGGACCCTTTCCAGTCCTTCGACGTGGATCTTGATGCGGCAGAGCGCGAGGATCCAGCCGTCGAGCGCCAGCGTCAGCGCAAGGTAAAACGGGCTGATGCGGTCATACATCCTGTTCGGCCCGGCAAAGAGCGAGCACACGAACATCAGCAGCACGTACACAAGGTTCGCCGCCACGAAGCAGCCGAGCAGCACGGGCAGCAGCCACCAGTAGCTGAGCGCGGGAGACAAAAAATAAATCACCGCAGTGCTGAGCACGGCGGGAACAAGCATCAGATAATAGAGCATGGCCGGACACCTTTCCACACGGGATGTGACGAAATCCTGTCAATAGTCATTGACGGCTGGGTATCACATCCATTATAATTACTGTACGGGACCGTGTCAATGAACGGGGTGTAAACTTGCGCGGATCTCGAAATTTTTCGATCAGAGATAGGATGGATAATGAGATGATCGTATTGAAATGGTTATTCCCGGTGTTTTTGGCGGCGCTCGCCGTCGTGCACCTCATCAGCTGCTGGCGCGGCGATGACGATCTGCGCAAGCCGACGAAGGTCGCGCTGATGCCGGTCGTCGCGCTGACGTACCTCGCCTTTGCCAACACGCCGTCGCTTTGGGTGGTCGCCGGCCTGCTGTTCGGCTGTCTGGGCGATCTGTTTCTGCTGCGGCCGCTGCAGAAGCATTTCTTCGCCCTCGGCACGGCGTCGTTCTTCCTCGGCCACGTGTGCTATCTTGTGCACATCTACACGACCTATGCCGTGCATGTGCGCTGGTTCTGGATCGTGCTCGTGTGCGCGGCCTATGCCGCGGGCATCGTGGTCGTCTATAAGGGCAGCCGCAGGAGCATCCCGCGCGCCCTGCGTCCGCTGGCGCTGGCGTACATGGTCATGCTCTGCACGCTGAGCATCAGCGTGTTCCTGCCGCTGGTGACGGCGTTCACGTGGGGCAAGCTCGCGGCGTTTCTCGGCGCGTCGTCCTTCCTCGCGTCCGACGGCGTGCTGTGCGACATGCTCTTCATCAAGAAGGCCGAGCCGACCAAGCAGAACTTCGCCGTCATGGGCACGTACATCCTTGCGCAGGTGCTGCTGACCATGGGCTTTGCATTCTGAGCCGGCGCAAATCATCGAAAAAACGGGGTGCTCCGGTCGTGAGTGTCCCGTTTTTTGTACAGTCGTGGAAAATAATTTAGAAAACTGTTAGAACCGCTTTACATTTGTCGGAAAAAGCAATACAATCTGTAGCATTACCAATGGTCTCAAGGGGGAAGAGAGCATTATGAAAGCAAATGAAAGGGACAGCAGGACAGAGCAGGAGCGGTTCATCGACCGCATGCTCAAGGAGATCCTCGGCGGGCAGCGCAATCCGGGCGACCGGCTGCCCACGGAGAGCGAACTGGCCGCGCAGTACGACCTGCGCAAGACGAACGTACACCTTGCCCTGAAAGAGCTGGAGCGGCTCGGCTTTCTGGAGATCGTGCCGCGCCACGCGACGTATGTCGCACCCTACTGGGAGCGGGCAAATCTGGAGACGCTGGCGGTCATCATGACGCACGGCGGCACGCCGCATCCGGAGCTGGTGGACGCGTTTCTGGAGCTGCGCGAAATGGTCGCGCTCGGCTGGTTCTGCTGGGTAGGGCGCCGACCGGACGCGGCGCAGATGCAAAAGCTGTACGGTCTGCTCGCGCAGATGGACGCCATCGCCTACGTGCCAGACGGCGACAAGGCGGCGTTTCTGGAACTGCTCAATGCGTTTCTGGTGTGCATGTTCCGCGAGTCGGACAACATGATCTTTCGCGTCATGCTGCGCTCGACGCGCGAGCTTGCACACGTGGCGTACTACATGGTGGCCTACACGCTCGATATGCAGGAGCTGTGCAGGGTCTACCGCGCGGTGCTTGACGGACTGACGGACGGATGCGTGCCCGAGGCGATCGCCTGCTGGAGCGCGTGGAGCGACCGGGTCACGCTGCGCTACCGCGAGGCGCTCGAGCAGCTGCAGAGCGCATGACCGGCCGCTGCCCCGGCGGGCGCAAAGGCTACGAGGTTCTTTGACAAACCGGCTGCCCCGGCGGGACAAAATGTCCCGCCGGGGCAATCGTTTTTTTGCGCTGCGGTTGCGTGCGGCGTGCAGACGTGCTAAAATCAGGTAACAACACGGAAAGGGAGCGAGCCCATGAAGCTGACATTTATCCGCGCCGACCACGAGGTGACCGGCAGCTGCACCCTGCTCGAGATCGGCGGGCATTACGGCCTGATCGACTGCGGCATGCAGCAGGGGCGCGACCAGTTTGAGAACATCGACATCCCCGTCCCGGCAGTGCAGATCGAGTTCGTGCTCGTCACGCACGCGCACATGGACCACACCGGCCACCTGCCGCTGCTGTATAAGCAGGGCTTTCGCGGCACGGTCTACGCAACGGAGGCGACGTGCGACCTGTGCGGCATCATGCTGCGCGACTCGGCGCACATCCAGATGTCCGAGGCCGAGTGGCGGGGACGCAAGGCCGCCCGCGCCGGACGCGCCGCGCCCGAGCCGCTCTATACGCTCGAGGACGCCGAGGGCGTGCTCACGCTGCTGCGCCCGTGCAGCTACGGGCAGCGCGTTCAGGTCGGGGAGAACATCATCATCCGCTTCACGGACGTCGGCCACCTGCTCGGCAGCGCGTGCATCGAGGCGTGGCTCACCGAGGGCGATGTGGAAAAGAAGATCGTCTTTTCCGGCGACATCGGCAACGTGAATCAGCCGCTCCTGCGCGACCCGCAGGCCGTCTCGGGCGCGGACTACGTGCTCATCGAATCGACCTATGGCGACCGCAGCCACGGCGAACGGCCGGATTATCTCGGTGCGCTTGCCGACTGCATCCAGCGCACGCTTGACCGCGGCGGCAACGTCGTCATCCCGTCGTTCGCTGTTGGCCGCACGCAGGAGCTGCTGTATTTCATCCGCCAGATCAAGGACGCCGGCATGGTGCACGGGCATCCGCACTTTCCGGTCTACGTCGACAGCCCGCTCGCCAACGAGGCCACGCGCGTTTTCCTGCAGACCGACACGAGCTTTCTCGACGACGAGGCGCGCGCGCTCATCCGCAGCGGCGTGAATCCGCTGTATTTTGACGACCTGCACACCGCCGTCTCCAAAGAGGACTCCATGGCGCTCAACAACGACCGGACGCCCAAGGTCATCCTCTCCTCGAGCGGCATGTGCGACGCCGGACGCATCCGCCACCACCTGAAGTATAACCTCTGGCGGCCGGAGTGCACCGTGCTCTTCGTGGGCTATCAGGCGGTGGGCACGCTCGGGCGCAAGCTCAACGACGGGGAAAAGACCGTGAAGATCTTCGGCGACGAGATTGCCGTGCACGCCGAGATCACCGTGCTGCCCGGCGTGAGCGGTCACGCGGACAAGGCCGGGCTGCTGCGCTGGCTCAACGCCATGGAGCAAAAGCCCGCGCACGTGTTCGTCAACCACGGCGACGACGATGCGTGCACGGCGTTTTCCGCCTGCCTGCGCGAGGAATACGGCTATGAGGCCGACGCACCCTACAGCGGCAGCGCGTTTGACCTCGCCGCCGGTGTGTATACGGTCGTTGCGCCGCCGCGCCCCGTCCGGCACGACGAGCAGCGGCAGGCTGCCGCCGCCGGCAAGCGCCGCGAGAGCGCGGCCTTCGAGCGGCTCAAGCGTGCGCTCGGCGAGCTCACGGCGCTCGTGCGCCGCTGTGATGGCTGCCCGAACAAGGGGCTGAGCGCTTTCGCCGATGAGCTCGAGCGGCTCACCGCCCGCTGGCGCGACCGCATTGCGCCGTAACACACTATATAATAATGCAGCAAAGCCCTGCCGGACAGTTCCCGGCAGGGCGTTTTTGCGCTCAGATCGTTTTGCGCGCGCGGCCGGTCAGATACGTCCCGATCGTGCCGAGACCGAGCAGCGCGAGATTGAGCCGCGGCACGACGTTTGTCTGCAGCGCGTCCGTGTCGAAGGCGTTTTGCGCCAGCAGCAGCGCACCCGCGCCGACCGCCGCCGCGCACAAAAGCACGGGCGCGGGCGGGTTTTTGCGCGCAAAGAGCTGTGCATTGCGCGTGCACGCCGCGCGCAGACAGTTGACTGCCAGCGTCAGCAGCATCGCCACGAGCACAAAGTCCGGCAGCACCCACAGCCCGATCACGAGCGCGCCGAAGCGCTCGACCGCGTGAAAGAGGCTGATGTTGCGCAGCAGGGTGAAAAACGGGTGGTTGAGCTGCGCCGTCAGCCCCGCGCCGAGGTTTCCGATCGTGAACACGCTCAGCAGCGTCACGAGCACGCACGTGCGCACGCACCAGCGCATGGCGCAGCGCGCCCGCCCCGGCGTTTCCGGCGTGGCGCCGCCGGTGAAGGCCGCAAAAAACAGCACCGCCGCCCCCGCGCCGAACACCGTCAGCGCGCTGCGCGCGATGCCGGGCGCGTCCGCCGCCGTCACGGGCAGCAGGTTTTTCACGTCCAGCCCCGGCAGGGCGAACACCAGCACCAGCGTCAGCACGCCCGCGAGCAGCGGCCAGAAGATCTCCGCGGCGCGAAAGAGCGCCTTCGGCGCACCGAGCGCGCCGCAGACCGCCATGGCGAGGATCGTCACCACGAACGGCCACGGCTGGCTCAGCGGGAACACCGCCTCGATGAAGCGCTCTGCCCCGATGCGTAGTGCGAACGCGCCGTAGAGCAGAAACCACAGGGCGTACAGGCACAATACCGCCCGCCCCGCGACCGGCCCGAGCGCGCGCAGCGTGATCTCGCCGATGCCCTCACCCGGTCGGCCGCGGCGCAAAATGCCCTCGAGCAGCGCTGCAAACAGCAGCAGCGGCACGAGCGCCGCCGCGCCGCTCAGCCACCCGCCGCAGCCGGCCTCCGCCGCCGTCTTGCGCGGCACGAGGTGCAGCAGCGGCGAGAGCAGCGCCATCGTGCACAGCGCGTAATACTGCCGCCGCGTCAGGGAAAGGTGCATCATCTTCCGCCTCCTGTGGTGTCGATGCCGTCGCGCAGGTCATACGTGCGCCCGACGTCGGCATCGACCGTCACGCGCACCGGCACGTCCGGCCAGAGCTCCGCCCAGTCGTCGCGGATGGCCGCCCATCTGCGCCCGCTGCGCACGGCGACAGCCTGCCCCACGCCGAGAAAGTCCGCCTCCAGCGCCTGCGACGCCGCGAGCGCATCACGCACCCAGCCGCCAACGCACGCTGCGAGCGCCGCATTGAGCTCATCCTGATAGGCCTGCGCCGTGATCCGGCGCGGTGTGCGCAGCTCGGAGATGCCCGCGTGCAGCTGCAGCGTCACGTCCACGCGCGCAAGCGTGCCGCCGTCCCAGACCGGACGGATGGCCGCCCTGCACGTGTCGAGCGTGAGCATGACGGTGCTGCCGTCGCCGTCGCGCACTGCGATGTCGCCGTTGGTGACCACGCCGAGGAGCATGCTCGCCCCGCGCGCGGTCTCGGGCGCGATGCAGCCGAGATAGTCCCCGCCGCGAAAGATCGCATACCCCGCCGGGGCGAGCGCGAGCTTGCTGCCTTCGCTCTCCGGCGTGCGCACGCACGCCACGGCGCCCACGGCGGCGCAGCCGCTGCCCGCGAGCGCGCGGGCGATGTCCGCGCAGGAAAATGCATGGCCCGCGCCGCTGAGCGCGGTGTCCTTCTGCAGCGCGGTCAGTGCCTCGGTCACGTCGGTCCTGTCGTCGCCCGTGTCCATGACCGCCTGCTGCGCCGTCGCCCCGCGCACGAGAAACAGCGGCGCACTCAGGCGCATATCCGGGTTGCGCGCGATGAAATCCAGCAGCGGCGCCAGCTCGCCCGCGGCGGCT